>Ga0065720_1003360_pt1 | contig 35318 bp, 17 predicted proteins | sample Thericmetagenome_FD_59107 | JGI IMG/M metagenome (GOLD analysis project Ga0065720, IMG submission 59107) | Thermophilic microbial communities from the Joint Bioenergy Institute, California, USA of rice/straw/compost enrichment - eDNA_2 v2... | ecosystem: Engineered > Solid waste > Grass >... | reverse complement strand
ATCATAAATAACATAAATTTTAAGCATAGTGATCATTAAGATCCTCTCACCCTGGAAAAGGCATATAACTCAGGGATTGAACATTTATTTATTCATGAATGTAACAATACTTTTTTAATAGGTAAATATCAAATCCATCCTTGAATTCAACAAAAAAGTTCAGAATACATGCAATCCAATAAAGGACTCTTTGAGTAAGTCATTGAGAAAAATTTAGTTTCAAGAATAGAATTTAGCTAGAATATTGACAGAATCCAAGGTCTGATACTCCTCATAGAATTCTTTTGCTTCTGAAGCATTTCTGGTCAGATTCAATTGTTTGAGAAAGGAACCAAGAAAATCCTCTGAGGGCTGCTTAAAAGCAAGTCAGAGAACTTCTAAACAGGTCTTCATTGCAACTAAGGGATATCTATTTTTTTCGATTGGGACCAGTTTACACTGAAGATGTGGTTCAGAAATGCCTCAATTTTGTGAATGTATAGATTGTAGACATGGCATCCAACAAGTCAAGAGTATCAAGTAACAATTAAATTTGACAAATTCGACAATATTGAGAATTTTATCCAGCAGAAGAGACATTATTGTAGCTAAGCAGTTATCTTTATAACATACGTAGGTCTTATAAGGCAAAACCCTAACAATTTCCATATCAAATAGATAAAAAATCATTTGAAAAGAATTCTCTAACAACTAACTTTAGAATTGCTGGACTATTCTCACGAAGAGCGAGGACTTCTCTATCAAGTGTTTGAACTCTGAAGTCAAACAAGATATTCTGCCTGAAAATATTCATTACTTAAACCAAGCTATGTCTTCTAATCTAACTTCAATTTAATTTATTATTCCCTTGACTTAATAAACAGCATTTCACAAATACAAATATCATTGTGAGAGTAGCAACTCTTTGATCTAATTACTAAGTTAGTGGCACAGTGAAATTACAACAACTCTTTAGTGTTCTCTACATGATAATAAAATTTTGAGAGTGTGTATGTGAAACCCTGAGATGATTACAAAAACAATTTATTAACCCGAAGCATTTTCGTGGATCAGTTAATATTCAGGGTCTACAGACCTTCAAAAACTGATCTCAAATTAGATGGTATAGTCAGTCCTTAATTTTCTTAGCATTCTTCACATTAAAAAAAATTGAATTCTTCATCCATAATCAGATTAAATTTATTATTGGCATATCGTTTGAAAAATGCTCAAACCTCTAAGAGCCAGTTCTATGATGAACCGCACCTCAATTCCGATACAACGCAATGTATCCTTCATATCCAGTTAACAATCTTTCATCAAATTTGTCTAGTCTGCTTACAGAATCCGAATGCAACTATAATCCCCAAACTAGGACATTGTTATATTTGTTTCAAGGCCTTAAGCCATTATAGTATCCTCCATTAGAAAAAGGAAACCGTTTTTTCTGATGAATCCTGATCTAACATTTCGAATTACAATCAAATTTAACTAAGACCAAATATAAGTTATTTTCTGACTAAAATGGACAGACAGCTAACTTCGCAAACCTCATTCGAATTTACCCTCCCAGAGCCGGACCTTGTTCCTCAAAAAAGTGACAGTGATCACGATAAGCTAAATTCAACACCGAATTTCAACATCTTTAGCCGTAGCAACACAATTGATGAGCAAATCCCTTTCACAACTGATGTGCCCAGCATTGATCAAATCCTTAACTCAAGAGCGTCTCTAGTTGACATCGATCCAAAGGGCTACACTAGGCCAGGTAGAGAAAAGCGCCTTAGTCACTTCTTGATGTCTTTGTCACCAGTGGCTTCAAAATCGCAAATCAGAGATCCTTCTCCAAGCTCCTGCCCGGTTAGAAGAAGTAACACGCTAGAAAGTGAGATCTCTTTGCTTGATAATGACCATGAATTCCTCACAGAGTCTGATTCTAGCTCTGATGAGGAGGATGATAGTCAGGACTTTTCTAAGACTCCCGATAGCGAGTCCGAAGCTAGGATTGCTGATGCTGAGAAAGCTTTAAGATCTCAATTTTCCACTTCTAATGAAAGAAATAAAAAGATTCCTACTCTTTCAAGGGGAAAATCCTTCACCAAGACAGTGGGGTCTTATTTACAAAAGTTTAAAGGTATCGTTGGAGGTTTCATCAAAAGAACCTCCTATGAAGTCCTGCCTGACTTTGATAACAAAACCGACTCACAAGTGGAAAATCTCCCACCACATCTCTTCAAGACAGTAGTGAGTGGCCGTCAAGAGAAATCAAAATCAAGTGAGAATATCCTCGAGGGAATTTTTCTCGATGCCTGCAAGATGGAGCGCGCTGTCAGAAGCCTAGCCGAGCTCCTTAAAAAACTCGAAACCCCCTCTTTTAACAATATTCCAGAGCCAACAACCGAAGAAGAAAAATCGGAACCCACATTGGAATCATTGACTGCTTCGATTAATAAACATAGAAGGGAATTCATGCAGCGGCTTCCTGCTCTGACCCAGAAACTTCGCCAGATGTATCATATATGGGTTCATGACCTTGTTGAACTGGAAAAAATTTCAGAAGGTCCATATGGTGATGTAACCAGAGTTTTTGACAAGCACAAGAAGGAATTCTATGCTCTTAAGAGACTTAAGCATGTCCCTGGGTGGTCAGAAACCTCTTTTGAGCTGCAAGCCATGAGAGAACTAGAAATTTATGTTACCTTATTTATGAACAGAGATCCAGATCTCCTTAATCTCTATGCCTTGGAGTACGACCCTGAGCTCAATGAGTATGCCCTGGTCCTAGAACTGGGCAGCGGAAACCTAAAAAACTACGTTGAAATGATGGTTGATTACAAGATTCAATTCGGCCAAGCCTCTGCCCTGGGGCTAATCTCCCAACTGCTGAAGCAGATTACCAAGCTGAAGGCTTTAAGCATCTACCATAGGGATATCAAGCCAGAGAATGTGATCATAACCAATAATTCATCCATCAAACTGAGCTATTTTGATAGTGCATATAAAATTGAAGGGACAATTCCAAACCGTCTGGAAATTACAGGAACCCCATATTATATGCCTAATGAGCTGAGAACGGCCTTTGAAAAGGGTGAATCTGAGGCTAGTTTTGATCCTTACAAGGCTGATATCTATTCTATTGCTGCCACCATGGCGGTCATTCTAATTAACTCAAAGAAATTACCTGAGGATCTTCTTCAGGATATTCCCATCAGATATGGGGTGGAAATTGGGGAAATCATTGACGAAATGATGATGCTTAGGACTTTTCCTAGCAACCTCAATGAAGCTCCCTTTATCGAGTTTCTTACCACCCACCAGCCTCATTATGATGAATACTTCAGAAGAAAACTTTTGAAGAGATTCATCAATGAGGACCGGCTTCTCCAACAGAGAAGACTCTTGAAAGTTGGGCTTTTCAAGAACGCTGAGGAGTATATGAAGGAAAACTTAGAGCATTCCATTCAATGGGGAACCCCCAATGACGTCATTAGGGCCAAGTTGAACTTGGCCCAGGTCTATAAGGAGCAGAAAAGGATAGCCGATTGCTTCCAAGTGCTTAAGGAAGTTAAGGGAAAAATCCCAAGACAGGAGAAAATGCTTAATATTTATAGGCTGTCCATAAAAGCTGAGCTCTATGCTTCTGAAGACAGAACGGTCAAAGCTCTTCATGAATATAGAAAAATGAAGACTTTGTACAAGAAATACTTCAATGACAAAGATGAATTTATGGCTAAGCTTTATATGAACATTGGGTCTATCTATAAGATCGAAAAGAGATACACTAAGGCCTTCAAATACTTCACAAAAGCTCTTCAGATCTACTCCTCTAAGAATGAAAGACACCCTGAGATAGGCTCAGTCTGTGAGCATGTGGGTCTCATGTATGAGTATCTTGGCAAGCAAAAAGATGCCATGAAATACTATGAGAGAGCCCTAAGGAGATCTATTGCTGCTTTTGGAGAGTTTCACCCCAAGGTCGGGTTGATCTACGGAAGAATGGGAACTAGCTATTCGAAGCAGAAGAATTACTCTGCAGCTCTAAATTACCAGAAAAAAGCCCTTGAAATTAACATTAACTTCTCGGGGCCTCACTCAAGGGATGCTGCTGGAACTTATGGTCACATTGCAACTATTTACAGGCATCAAAAGAAGTACAAGGAAGCCTTTCATAATTACTTCAATGCTATAGAGATCTATCTAAATTATGGACAGGACCAAAAAGAGATTGCAATCCTTTGTGAGCATGTGGGACACATGTACGAAGAATTTCAAAAGTATGATGAAGCCCTTTCCTACTTTAGAAAAGCTCTTGAAGTTAAGAGAGCCCTTCATGGGGATATCCATCCAGAGATCTCTCAAGCCTTCTGCCAATTAGCCTCGATTTATAAGAAAATGGGTAAACATGCTGATTGCATCCAAAATTATACAAATGCTCTAGAAATTGACTCCAGAATCTATGGAGAGACCCACCCCAGAATAGGCAAGCTCCATTATAAGCTAGGAGGGGTGTATCAAGATAAGAAAGATTATCCAAGAGCAATGAAAAACTTCCTTCAGGCTATGGAGATCTTTATGATGCATTACACTGAGCATAAGTACGAGCTAGCTAGGACTTACAGTTTTATTGCCAGAGTTTATGAACTCCAAGAAAACTATGATGATGCCTATATTAACTATGTGGAGTCTTTGAACATTTTTAGAAAGAAGTTGGGCGATGATGCTCTAGAAATCGCCGTTGTGCATAGCAGAATTGGAGCGGTCTATGAACAACAAGGAAATTTAGAGAAAGCTATTGAACACTTGATGAAGACATTGGAGCTTTATAAGAAAATCTATGGAGAAAAGCATGAAAAAGTTGAAAAGTATTATGTAAAGGTAGGAGAGTTGCTTGAACAGAGTGGCGAAAAGGCTAAGGCCTTGAGAAGCTATAAGAAGAGTTTGTCAATAAGAATTCAGAAAATGGCTCATATGAAGAATGTTAAAGCAAGAAAATTTGTGTCACATGATTGGATGTAAATAACATCGTATTCTAAAGAGTTAGTATCGAGATTAATTGTATGTCTTGATCTCGTATTCTATCTTTCTTTGATCTTCTATACTAGTAATAGTAATATACAAATTTCCAAGAGATCGAAAGATAAAACCTAATTTTTCTAGTTGGCTCTTGGGTACCTAGGCATCACAACAAACAAGAAATAATGCTTAATCATACGACTCTTAAGACCTGGAGGTCGTGGAGTTGATAAATTAGTTGTAAGATACTACTATTTTTGCAAAGTATTCTTGTTGATCCTTGTATGTTGTGAACCTGTATTTTTACTTTTACGATATATAGTAGCAAGGATTTTTGTAATCATTATCAGATATAAGAAAATATTACATTTAATAATTGGTTACAGTAAGTAAAGCGAAGATTCTCATTTTGGGATATGATTCTTGTTTATCAGTATCAATCTCCTCAATTTTATTGTAGACTGAAAAGTTGAAACTGAGTTATCTTTGGTCCTTACTGTGGAGATATTACACTCACCATTAACAACCAATCCCAGATTAGTAATCAAGACATATCACTCAATAAGTCGGTATGAATGATGCTTGTTTATAAGGCCGCAATAGTGAAATGCTTTCATTCAAACAGTTTTAAGAAAGAAGTATTTGGAATTGCTGTCATTTTTGACCCAACCTTTTAACGTATATATATTGAAAATGTTATCTTGTAACAAAATATGAATCAACGAGATGACTAGTGAGCCCAACATTATTGCATGAAAGATTAAACAATAATCACTTTAAATAAAACATAATGAATTATGAATCATCAAGATCGATATGAGGGACTTTTCTTTCCACATGAACACTGAAATGGATAGGCCTTAATGTTCTGGTCCTAATAGTGGTCTGCATTGAGACATGGGTTCTAGTTCTTTCAGGACTTTTCAATCGTTTGTAAAGAATTCTAGGGGTATTCGTTTCAGTATGCTTGGAAGAAGGTTGATTAGACCGAAATCTAGACTTCGGTTGTTCCTTGAATAGTCTGGATATCCATCTTCTATAGATAACGCACTGCTCGTAAAGGGCCACGGACCCATTGACTCCTAGCAACAAACAAACCAGCACAGTTGCAAGGCTACCAAAGAAATGGAGTCTATTTTCCTCATTGACTGCCAACATAAAAATAGGGCACAAAGAGAGGGCTGAAAGAGTCTCATTAATGATTTGGAGAGTATTATCTCTTGTATTGGTATAAGGCTTTGATGACCATAGAATAGCTGCAAGGCCAGCTTTCGACAGAAAAACCCCAAGGACTTGTACAGCAGGATAGTAATACAGAAAGACTAAGCTCATTCCATAGATCAACTTGCTGAATGTCTCCAGAACAGAATAATACCTTGCAAGGAATTTTTCAGTTCTATACTCCTCTATTAACGAAGCATATTTTTCTTTAAAAGAAGGGAGTTCCAGTTGATTTGCATGTTTTCTTAAAAATTCAAAAATGTAGACAGGAATCAGACACAATATAACCTGAAAAATTAAGGCAAACCCTGAAGATATGATAGAAAAAGGGTCTTTGAAGGTTAGTTTTCTTGCATTCAGTGCACAGCCAATGGTCATCAAAAAGTAAAAATTTAGGCCTGTCTTAATAACAGCGTTAACCGAAAAGGTCTTGGCAAGCCTGGGAAACATATGTTTTCCATACTTAGAGTAGATTGTGGTCATGATATTAGCCATAAGCATCCAAAAGACTAAAATGACCAGGAATTGTCCTGAATTGATTAAGAAGTATCCATCATATCCATTTCGCTCGAACTTCTCTGGAACACTACCGGATGGCAAGGTTGGATCTACACCTAGCCTCTTGATAAGCAAAGCCAAGGGGTTGGGAAGCCAGGAAAAATTCACAATTTCAATAACATCAAAAATAGTTTGTAACAAATCAGGATAGTCTACATTGAGCAGCGCAAAGAAAGACACTGTTTGCAAGGAATCCAATAGCTTCCATAATAAATTTGCTCCTCCACCAAGGAGTAATGCTGAGGAGGTGGATCCAAGGAATATACCTGCTGCAACTCGAATTCCAGTGGTGATGCCAGTCTTCTTTTGGAAATATTGGGTAAAATCTACGTTGGAGGTCTGAGGAGTAAAATAAATTGGATTCCTGTACTTGTCTAGCAAGTTTTGGGGATTGACCATTAGAATCTTGAAAGACTCTTTGATATTTGTAGGATGATAATCAAGAAGGATTAACCTGTAGGTTCTGTCATTGAATTTTTCCACTCGGAATTTCGGAATGATTAGAAGGTTTGGAAGTCTTAGAATCTTCAGAGTACTTTCCCAGTCTCCGATCATGGAAACATCCTCAGTAAAATTCATGCTTATATAAGGCTCTTCATCAGGAGAATTACCACCCACAGCAATATTCACCGAGCTCGTCCTCACGCAAGCATCAGCCTTGAATTCATTTCCTCCTGTGCACTTCCAGCCTGGTTCAATGCGACATAAATGGTCGCAGCCATCCCCATCTTCAGTATTCGCATCATCACAGGGATTTCTTCCTAGGTTGATCCCATCCCCACAGATCTCCACACAGTCACCATCAACTGTTTTAAACCCTCTTCTTCTCTCACAGATGACACACTCTGTTCCTAACATAATATATCCTCTATTGCAGGATAGACAAACAGTCGGAGATTCACAGGTCTTACAATTGGATGGACATTTCAAACATTTGCCGGTTTCGTACTCCAGGTAGTAGCCTGCTTGACAATCATGAGGAATACATTCTCCGTCGCGTAATATAAATCCAGTTAGACAGGCTGTACAATTCCACCTTGTTTCCTCTTTGCATTTGTAGCAAGTTTGATGGCAGTTTCTGCAGACTCCATTCCTGACAAATTGAGTGACTTTTGCGCAGGAAACACACTCGTTGTATCGTGGTCCAGTGCAGGTTGAGCACGAAGAATCACAAAGACTACATTTTCTGGAGACAGGATCTGCATAATATCCTACTGGACATTGGAATACGCATAATCTAGGGTCAAGTCTGTAGGCCTGACCTGAGCAAATGGTGCAAAGGTTGGAATTGTCATTGCAGGTTTGACAAGCAGAATTGCATGGAATGCAAGACTTAGACAAAGAATCTCCGTAATATCCATCTGGGCATTGAGATTGGCATGATGAATCTGTAGACTGATATCCATTAGGCTGTTTGAAGAATCCTGGCTTACATTTTATACAATTATTTGGATGATCTCTGCAGCTTTCACAAGAAGGGTGGCAACTTACACAGGTTCTGGGATCATTAACAGGAAAAGTTCCAATTGGGCAAATTTCTGTGCAAGTTGTTTGGAACAGATAATACCCTGATTCGCAGCTTGTACATTTGTCGTAGCCAGGAGCAAAGCAAGTGGCACAAAAATCATGGCAGTTCTTCAGACAAATTCCATCTATTGCAGTGTAACGAGGATCACAAAGAGTGCAGATTGTTGTAGCTGAAGGGCATTCAAGGCAATATTGGTCAAGGCATTGCTGGCACTCAAGCGGCTCATTAGATATTCTGAACTTTTGGGGGCAACTACATTGTGTGGGGAACATCATATTTGGTGTACATTCAGGAGAAGGGGTTGGGTTTCCTATTGGGACGCACTTTTTGATTCCACCATGGAATTTCATATCCCCAGAACATACTAAAACCTTAGAAAAGATAATGAAAGAATTACTATAGCAAAATTCTTTGTGGACTCCAAGGTCGCAATTTGCCAAACAGGTGTTGTCTCCCGATGCAATATTCCAGCCTTGATTTACATTAAAGTGGTTTATTTTTCCGATGAATGAAGGGTCTCCTGATTTTGACCCGAATAAAAATCCTATTGATGAAGTCATCGGAATGTCTGTGAGACTATTGGGGGAAAGACGACCCTTGAATATTATACGATCATCAATGTATAATGCTAGAAAAGCCGTAGACACAAGGAGATCATTGTAGGCAATGGCAATTTTGGTCCAGCTTCTATCACTTAAGTCTGTAATTTCAAAATTTAGAATGGTACATCGTGTCCAAACAATTATGTATCCACTACTAGTGGATAACTTCATGATCTCCTCAGAGTTGGTCTGATCATACATAGTAAAAATTATTGCTGAAGAACCAACTGTTGCATGATCAATCCAGATATTAAACGCAATAGTCACGGAGACTCCCCTTGGCTGGGTTGTAATAACACTCGGAAAGTCGACGTAAGAAATTCCTCCTTCAAACGAGACATAAGGCCCAACAGAGTCAGTCCCTAGACTAACGCCTGCATGGGAAGCAATTATATTGTTCGGAGACATATCTTTCAAGGCATCCGGAAGAGTAGTTCCTGCAAAATGAACAATCAAGTTAAATGAGGCTATTCAAAATCAAAGGTCAAATTTTAGATTTTTACAGTATTTGTAATATTGTACATTAAAAAAATTGAGAGGAACGGGGTCATCAATGGCATCTGCTAGAAAGAAAGGACTAGAATCTTATCTAGATTATTAAATAATACTGTGCCGCCTCAAAGTATAAGGCTCCGTTGCCACTTGTTGAGGTTGTCAGTCCAAAATGGATAACAGTATTGGCATTGATGGCCATAGTCAAGCTTGTAGAATCGAGTGTGCTCTCCTTACGTTCTACTTCATCATTCAAGCCACTATAACGACTGGCTTTGATTTTAGCTCCAGGATAATCAACCGATATGGAGAAAAAGTACCACGTTACAGCAAGGAGGGACTATACAAATTAGGAGAAAGAGATTGCAGATACTGTGAATTCAACTTGCTTGGATGGAGGGAGACTACTGTTGTCTTGGAATTCAAGGACTGTTGTCTGGTCAGGTCTCACATACATGGCAAGTTGACCTCTGTTAGCAGGATCAAAAAGGCTAAAATGTATACCAGAATATCTGTGTATTACGCTCCAGATTGTTTCATCCAAAAGATTATATTGGGATTAAACGCAAGTGGGTCAGTGCTGCGTTGCATCCAAAATCCGAAGGTGAACTTATTTTGGTCAGCTGCTTAGTGAATTCAATGGAATAATGGCTTACTCGTAAGGACAGTATTCATGCTCAAATCGACTTGTTGGTCGTAGGGTTTATAGAAGTTAGGATACGTTGCTTGACAAGCAATATGCTGGGCACTGAGAGCTGTAAGAAGTCTAAGGATAATGATGATTTTAGGGGTCAGGAAAGATACAAATTTCATATAAACTTGATAAAATATGATTCTTAAAAATAGTGAGGGCTTGCTATTAAATTAATTATCATGGGTTAATGATCATTGGGTCTTTGATCGATTATATTCAGGAGCATCCACAAAGTAGAATCATTTGGTTCAGAGATAGATGGACATTCAAAAGAACTTTGAAATCCTGAACCAATAAGCTACCTTAGAGATAGATATAAGACCTATGTAGAGAATCTCGTTTGATTAGAACTATTTCCCATGTCAAGTTTAGGATTAACTGATGATTCGTGAGGATCGAAGTAAGGTTTGGATGCTCTGGTAAGGATTAAATTGCATTCCTAGTAATTTTTGGGTAGTTATAAGTAGAGATGTTCTTAAGTGATCTACAAAATGGTTCAGTGTTGCTATTTTTGTGTGAACTGAGAAGTATAAGCAAGCTGAAAGCTCAAAATTTTGTTGAAATTGAGTTAATTTTTATTTCTAATCATTATCCGACATGAATACAGCATTCAAATTGAGAATTACAAAGTGTAAATGAGAGAGAGAATAATTTATTTCTTAATTCTTAATAGATTAGCTTGCAGCTCTCTCTTGTCACTCTTCTTGATCTTTTTAAACCTCAGCTGCATGGTATGATTTGCGAAAGCATTAAAATTTGCTCAAGCAATGTCTATTTCAGGGAATATTGAAGATCCCATATTCATACAAAATCCATTCTCCCAAAAACTCACCAAACACTTTTCAGTTCCAAGCAGACGTCTGACCCCTTAACTTTCTCCATCACCTTAGGCTGTACCTTTCTTCCAAGATATCTTAACTCTTCCTTATCTTTCATACTTTCCTTAGTCATTGTGTGTCAAGGGTTAGCTCCAAGGCTGACAGAAAGTGAATAATCTCCTTCCTCATGAAGTAGTTATAGTCTCTCCATATTTATTTTTAATGTGTTGGGCACTTCCTATCCACCCAATAACTCCATTAGCCTGTACTCCTATCCTCGTTGATGGGACCTCAGCTTCCTCCATAGAATGTATCATTTAGAGATATGAAGATTTTTTTCTTTAAGTTAGAATTTTTGAAATGGAATCCCAACGAAATCTAATAGATTCAGGGTCCAATAGCTGTAAGCTCTTCAAGGAGGACAAGGGGAGTGCTTCCAATCATAGCTATAGCGACATAAAGATTCTTTCTGTTATAATCTCAGTAGGTTCTCATGCTATCAAATTAAAATTTGGAAGTTGTTTCTCAACAAATAATGGTATTCTGTCCTTTGGTATTCCTTTAATCGAGTCAGTTCTAAATGCTCTCTTTCAGTGAGATCAACAGAACATCAAACTGTGAGAAACATCCAAGATGTCTTCTGGCTTTATCCATTCTTTGAGGATTTTTAGAGCCATTGATTATGATCTCTCTGCCACTTGAACGTGGTTTTTCCTTCTTCATTGTATTAAATAGAGCAGAGTATTCTCTATTTTTAATTCCCCAAAAGAAAGTTTTTTTGGCTATAATTTTAACAAACGAATAATTTGATATGCCAGATTCTTTTTTTAACTAATAACATAGAAATTTGCTATTAATTCACCTACAAAGCAAATTAAAGGAGATTCTGATGACTTTTCAACATCTTATAGAAGCTTCTAAAAATGATTATAAAATCAATTAAGAGAAGGCAAATTTAGGGCAATAATCTCAGGCCAAAACTCTCTAAAAACTCCTTTACACCACACCATCCCTTCATAAAAAGGAATTCTTTAGGGCAAGTTCTCCCATACTACTTAATCGCAAATTCGCATTAGGAAAGATTGAAATTCATAAAAGAAAACTCCCTATAAAACTCAAAAATTTTGGCTTAGATGAGTTCAAACTTCGAAGATCTTATGTGCACTCGCAATTTAAGTTCAGAAGAAGGCAAATTACTCCTAGATCCAGTCCCAGTTGCTCAACAGACTTACTTTAACAGTCTTATTAAGAAAACGCCCTTCTCAAGCCCTGAGCCTAAAACAAGTCCACATATTACAATGAAACCAGGCTTCCATAGACCAGCACCTAAATGCCCTCCAGTTGCATTCCAAAGGGAGGCGATCCAGAAAGAAAAAATCAACAAAGTGAGAATATACCTCGTAGAGGAAGTGACCAAGGAAATTGGGGTTGCTTTCCTATAAGCCAAACATTCGTCATATCAACATTTTATCAGATTATCGTATATATTGCATAGAAACAAAGATGAACAAAGGGTTCAGTTTCAATATCATTTCAAGAGGTGTAAATAGAGGATTATCATTACTATAAAATTCTGCTGAGAATGATTGATGTCATTAGAATATTCTATGCCTGTTTCTTATGTATATATTGAATTGAATTGAAATATATCTTTCATGGGTTATGCAAGAATAAAATCGATTTCGTTAAATTGCCAAAATTTATTCCTCTTTTCAGTCCAAATCTTGCAATAAACTACCTAGTATTTCTCCCGTAAGACAAATTTCAATCTGGGATGTCTCTTGAGTATCATGATAGTATCGTTGGGATACTTTGTAGGAGTAATCATTTTGAAGAACCTCAAAGATTTTAACTTCAGAATAACTTGAGCTATTTTTAGATAGTCTTCCTGTTTGACAAGCTCTTTATCAGGAGGATCAAACTGTAGAGACCTTAAATTCCTCAAAGCCAACAAAGCCTTCTCAATATTTTGAATAATTCCTGATGAAACCAACGTTTTCTTGATACTGAGTGCCAAATTTTCGACTCTTGAAAAGGACTGTATTTCTTCAAGGACACTACTGAAATGAAGATTATAAAGAGCTGCTTTAGTAACCTTAATCCTTAAGGATTTTAGTCTTTCTTGAAGCCAACTAGCTCGAGTAATCTCATTCAAAATTGATGGCTTGAAAGAATCAGAATAAGCAAACTTTACAGACAAAGCTTCAAGTTTAGAGGCCCCTTTAGTAGCCTGGACCAGTCTTTGGTAAAGGAATGGCTCTATGACAAATGATCCTTTGAATTTGAAACCCAAGTCTTTAAGTTTAGGCTGATTTTTAATGAGTCTTGCTAGGGACTCAACCATTTCCTCAACAAACAGGTATTCATATTTTGGTTGAATATTAATTTTAAGGCCAATTTGTAGGGCTTTTAGAGTGTCGAGGGCATTCAAGGAATTAATCAACATAATAAATTCTTTTTGCTGGATCTCATCAAGTGAAAGGGAGAATTTGAATTCCTCTAAGTTACTCAAGCTACCAATCTGCCCAAAAAGACTTTCTATCTTGGGGGATGTTATTCCAGTCCCAGTCAATGTTATATTTAGAATCAGCAGACTAGATAGAGCACTTATTCCTTTAGATATCCCTTCGAAAAAGCCTGTTGGGCAATTTTTAAATTCTCCAAAAGTTAGCTTAAGACTCCGTAGTTTTGTTAGATTTCCAAGAGATACCCCTAGGCTGGTTCCGTCAGATGAGCTAACAGCAAACCTATCAGGACCTTGAAAATTATAGACTTTATTGAAGGTTAACTCAAGCTCTTCTAAATCAGGAAGATGCTCCAAGCCATGAGCAATGTTAACCAGCTCTTCAGACCGGAGTGATGAATTTAATAGAAACCTCTTCAAGGTTCTGAGATCTTTTATTAAGCAAGGGTAGTCATTATTTGAATATTTAAAATATACTATCCCTAATGACTGAAGATTTTTCAGTTTTTTTATTGGTTCTGTCAAATAATATATATTTTGGGACTCCTCCCACCCGATCAGAGTCAGATGTTTGAGGGTGTTGTGTACTCTATTTAAATAGTATCCTAATTCTCTAGGGAACTCGCTTTCACTCCCATATTGGGTGCTCTCTTCTGGAATTTCAAGGGATAAGGTCTTCAGCTTTGGAACAATCCAACGGAATGATTTCAGGATATCATCTCTTAGCCTATAGTCAGCAAAGATACAAAGATTTTTCAATTGCGGGAGCCTTTTGAGCATGTGACCAAATACTCGTCCATTCATTTTTTCCAATTCAGAAGCAGACACTACACTTAGGTTTATACTCTCTAACTTATTGCACTTGCTTAATATGGCCTTTAAAGAGTTTCCAAAAACCTCATTCAGAACTAGAATGTAATCATAGGTAGTTGGGTCTTCTATAAAATCTGCTAATTCAGAATTGTGTATATCAACAGGTAAAATCAGACTTTTCATGTGTCTAAATATACGAAGCGCACTCAATATCTTCCAGAATTTTTCTTTGACCAGCTGCGGATCTCCATTTCCAAAAACAACCTTTCTAATGTACCTTTCGTCGATATGCCTGCCTTTTCTGTACTTTGGGAGGAAGATGCTTAGATTCTCCTCGTGGTTCCATGACCTGACAACAATTGGCCGATATCTTGAATTCGCTGACATTATTCAACTTTATTGTAATTTTATCAGAGCTTTTGTAGAAATTTTTTGTGTTAACATTGATTTTTAACTCATTTGGAAACTTATTCTTGACTATATTAATATTGTATTATGGAATTTATAATGAATATATCTATGTAACATATAACTTCAACTTCTATATAGAGTTAGAAAATATGCCATATTCTTTCATACATACAATAACTTATTTTCTATCTTGAACTTCAATGGCAACCTGAGTTGGTTTCTTGTTATTCCTGGTCTTGACTTTGATAGCCTTGTTAGCAAATCCATTGAAGATCTGCTCAATGGAAGATTGTTTAACCGAGTACTGCATAACATTGAGCTCAGCTTTGTGATCCTCAAAAAGACCAAAGACCTTTCCTAGGCTGATGTCAGAGTTAATTCTGTATCTATAGAAGGACTGGAAGTGTTCAATCAAGGTTAGGCCTGAGAAGTATTGACTTAGGTGTTTAGCTAGTTCAAATCCATTCTTCTCAATCAAGATCCATTCAGCAACTAGGTCGATTGCTACCTTTCCTTTCTTTAGTTCGAGGTAGATAGCAGAGCCTGAACCTTCCTCTGTAAGCTGAGGTTCAAGTTCGTTTCTGACTGCAGCGTTGATTAAGATGGAATTAACTTGGTCTCTGGTAAGCAGGCTATTTTCTGGCAGGCCAAGAGTTGAGATGAATGACTTGATTTGTTGCTGAGTGGGCAAGTTCATCTTGATTTCAATCTCGAAACCTCCTCCGTATTTGTTTTTGATATGTTGAGCACTTCCCATACACATAAGATTTCCATCAACTTGGATAGCAATCTTAGTGGCAAGAGCCTCAGCCTCTTCCATTGAGTGGGTGGTAAGGATAACTGATGAGTGTTTTCTCTCAGTGGAAATACGAGAAATGACACTCCACATGAATCTTCTAGCTTCGGGATCCATACCATTAGAAGGCTCGTCCAAGAAGACAATGGGAGGATTACCAATCATGGCAATAGCAACAGATAATTTTCTTTTGTTACCTCCAGAGTAGGTACCAGCTGGAATATTTTCAAATTGCTTGAGGTTAAGTTCTCTTAGTTGCTTATCAACGAGAGGGCCTCTCTTTTCAGCTGGAATTCCTTTAACAGCAGCATAAAGTTCCAGATGTTCTCTGGCAGTGAGATTTTCAAGCAAAGCATCAAATTGTGGGCAATATCCAATGAACTTTCTGGCTTCATTCATTTCTCTAGGAACTTCGTATCCATTGATATAAATTTCTCCTTTTGTAGGGATGAGTTCTCCTGTAAGCATCTTAAATGTAGTTGTCTTTCCTGCACCGTTGACTCCAAGAAGGGCGAAGCACTCTCCATTTGTAATACCGAATGAGATTCTGTCAACAGCAACCTTACTCTTGGTTTTGCTCAGGTTGAATACTTTTCTAAGGTCTTTCACTGCAATGGAGTAGTCCTTAAGCTTGGTGGAGGCCACTTTTTCCATTTCAGCTTCGACATCGTCATCATACTCAATAGGCTGGGAGGGGACATCTCTGTTGAACAAATTTACAACAGACTTCTTGTTTCTCATTGCCTCAAATACAAACAAAAGAACGAAATAGAGAACAGCAGTAAGTCCGAGGAACAAGATATCACCACCTGCAATATCAATATCCCAAGGGCTCTTGACAGTATAATATTCTTCAACTATAGCATAAATTTCAGCATTTGTAAGGTTCAGGAACCCATAAGTCATGCTGAAGGTGGGAATGAACCTAAAGATCCAATGAAGGGCCTTAGCAACCTTATTTGTTGACTTTATCAATCTGAGAATAGCAACAGCTAAACCCCCGATAAATCCAGCTCCAAAGTTACCAAAGAAGGTGGCCATCTGAGCTGTACCATAATCCTTGAAGATGAAAGATGTGAGGTATACAAAGGATGTAATGGAGAACCCATAGATGATAAAGATGACCCACACAACTCCATATTTGGCTCCATTAATAAGTGCCTCAGCATCCATAGCAAGTGCCATAAGTGAGCTGAGTACGGCTGGGATCATATACTTGAGGATATCCACAAAGTAGTTGGACAGCCAGTAGGCGGAGAGAGAAACTCCTGAGACTATCTGTTGGTGTTTGACGTTGAGTTCTCTTTCCTTGACAATAAAGGTGACTAGAGAGGCAGGGATAAAACTCATACCAATAGAAAAGACGAAGGAAATGGAGAGACCATCAAGAAGGTTTTCGATAGCTTTGCTGCCTGTGGTCAGAGCAAATGGATAGATTACATTCCTAATGGTGATATCCTTGCCTGAAGCATATCTAACAATAGCTTGGTTGATTTTATTGATGGCAAAGGGGGCACTGTCCTGGGCTCTTGAGTCCACAAGGGCATGGTACTTGTAGCTCCAGCCGGTGTTATCAAGTTGTTGTACGAACACAGCAAACTTTCTGAAGGGATCAAACGAGTCTCTTTCATTATAGATTTGGGTGTCGAAGTCTGCTAAATTGTTAGTGTTCTTCATGACCATTGTGAAGTCTTCGGGGTCAAATTTGTCAATGAATGAGGTGGGAACGGCAGTATTATCTGGCATCTTATCATTGTAGGGAACATTGTTAACGTGGTCATAGAATCGATTAGTGATGGGCATAGGGTAGGATTCCTTGATAATTTGGGTCTTTGTAAGGGCAATTCCGATGATAATCATGATAACAGGTAGGAAGAGTTCCAAGAGGAGACCTCTTTTGTCTCTCTTGAAATAGTGGAATCGCTTGAGCGAAAGGGCAGCAAAATGGGTAGTGAAGAGTTGCCAGTTGCTTTTAATTCTTTCTCTTTGAAGATCGAAATCATCGAGATCGTCCTTGACTACAGAAGCTTGCTTTTCATGCTTTTCAGCACTTTCTACTTTTTTGTTGGCTGGGACAACAATTTTAGAGACATTGAGGAAGACTTCTTCAAGGGTGGTGACTGAGACACCATAACTGTTGATTTGAAGGGCATTGAGATTGGCATCAAGGCCTTCGAATAATCCCTTAAATTTGGGTACAGTATCGAGAGGTAATTGGAAAGAAATTTCAGCTGAGACATTTGAAGTAATCTTACCCTCGGGAATGTTCTTCTTTAAGAACTCAATAATGGGCTCACTAGGGACATTGATATCCTTCTTTACTATTGTCAAACTGTAGCCGACACCAAATCTGTTCTTCAAGAATAGAGGTGTGCCGAGACATTGGATCTTTCCTTCTCCCATAATAGCAATTCTATCTCCGAGATAATCAGCTTCATCCATATAATGAGTGGTCAAAAGGACAACCTTTCCATGTTTGTAGTTCTTGAGCATATCCCAGAGTCTTCTTCTGGCTGAGGTATCCATACCGGAAGAGGGTTCATCAAGAAGAATGAATTTGGATCCTCCAATGAAGGCGATACCAATAGAAAGTTTTCTCTTTTGTCCTCCTGAAAGATGTTTGGCAAGATCATTTTGCTTGTCATGAAGATCAAGATCATGGAGGATCTTTTCAATCTCCTCAGGAATAGACTTTGGATCTGTTCCCTTGAATGTTGCAAACAATTCGAGATGTTCTTTGACAGTCAAATTATCAAAGAGGACATCATGTTGAGGACAAACACCCATTACTTTTCTAATGTCGTCTAATTCATCATGGATATCCATACCAAAGACTGAGACTGTTCCTGAGGTGGCAGGATAGAGACCAGTGATCATGTTAATAGTGGATGTCTTTCCAGCTCCATTGTGACCAAGAAGGGCAAATATTTGTCCTTGATACATACTGTAAGAGACTCCATCAACAGCCAGCTTTCCATTTGGATAGACTTTTCTCAACTGTTTTATAATGATTGACTGGTTATTTTGATCTTGGTTCTTTAGGGAAGGGTCGGTCGCTTCAAAGTTTTCAGGATTTACAGGCTCTTCAGCCTGTTCATTTTCCATCCTTCTATATCCCTTCTTCTTTCTCATAATACAGAACAAAGGATGTTTTCTAATACCAAATTCACTTGGAAGGACTTGGTCAAGATATGCAAACAGGAACAAGAAAATGAAGAAGTCCAGCATCATGGTAATATAGTGATATTGAACTTTGTAATTGAAGAATGACTTGCTAACAGTATCACTATTGAGTCCCATTTCAGCTCCTTCAAGTCTCATGATTTGGGACATTGCAAGGGACACTGAGGTTGCAGGTCCGAATCCTGTGAAGAACTTTGTAGTCGAAGAGACAGACTCTGGAGCTGAGATCTGTTCAAGCCATCCGAACAAGAAGGCCAGTACAAATGCAAAGACGTTTCCGACCTTAGCCTTGGAGAAGAAGACAGTAGCAAATAGACCCATAGCCATGACGGCCATAGAGAATTCCCAATGCCAGAGGAATAGCCAGATCCAGCCGGAATGCTTGAGGAATGTGGCCTTGAGGACGGTTGTGACAAGGATGGAGGCCAGTGTGAAGATGAGGAAGTAGGTTATGAGCCAAGAAAGATAGAAAGCTGAATTCTTAAGGCCCATTATCTTCATTCCTTCTTTTATTCTTTTTTCTTTCTCTCGCATGATGCCATTAACCATTCTCAGATATGGTAAAAGCATGGGAAGGGAGACTAAGCTTTGACCAGCGCCTGCCAAGGTTGTTACAAGGTCATCCTTCTTGTGTGGAGGAATAGCCATTGAGGAGACATCGACAGTCAGCTGAGCTGCTGCATTAGCTTCTCTCTGGAGAATGATCTGGTCGATCAGGTTCTGGATAGCAAGATAACCTTTCTTTGTGTATTGTTTTAGTGCATCCAGATTTTCTCTAAGATATAAATGGATAAATCTATAAAGGACTTACTTTTCTATCACCCTGACCCGAATATTTTCCTGTGGAGGAATATCTTCTTCACCTGGTTGTCTACTTTTATTGAATCTCAGATGATATTCATAGGTGCCACCCAAGTCACTCTGGGTAACAACAACTCCAAAACAAAGTCTGTTCGCAGCAGTTGCATAATCACTTCTCTTTACCCATTCGTCCATTTCATCATTGTTTTGGAAGTATTTGACAGTATATCCAAGGCCTAGTCATTAAGTTTATAACAAAAGGAGTGTACCGGTGAAGATGCTATCCAATTTGTTAATCACATAGTCGCCAGGGGGTGCCAAGCCTATGGCTCCACCATTTTGCTCAGCGAAACAGTCCTTGATCAAGATCTCGTTGATTGCAGCATAGGAGGGTTTATAATGATATGGTTCTGCAGTGAAAGTCTGCAATGGGACATCTTCAATTGGACTTGCGGCTCTAAAGGCAACGAAGAGGAACGCAAAGAGCGCTGGGATAATGATTTCGGCGCAAGAACAGCACCAGGATCTTTTCCAGAGGATCCAGTTCTTGTTTAAAAGAGCTTTTAGATGAGTACTTGAACTCATTGTATTTTCGCTAAAATAAAAGTTGATATTTCTATGCTAAAATTTATTGATCTTGATTATCAGAATACTTAAAATATGTCCTAAAATATTTGACTATTTATAGCATTCTTGAACTCCCCAACCTCTTCCTTGCTTGCAAACTCGGTTCCTACTCTAATGTGCGTTTCTTTAAAAATTTTATTGTACATTATAGGAATTATGACGCTTATATAAGGATTACTAGTATGAAACGAGAGCTCTTCTTTTGATGAGCCAATGCCTTGAATTATTTGAAAAAAAAAAATTTAGTATTTCGAATAGAAACTTAGTTAAGAAAATTTAAGTGAAAGAGATGGCTTTCTTAACTAAAGATAAGTAATTTAGTCCTAGAACTTGGAAAGATAGTCCATATTCTACTCTCATTCAAATGATAATTCTGTTGGTTTTTCCAGGAAAGTTGCTTTTTGTAAATGAGACCTCGCGATGTATAATCAGAAATAACCGAGAGCTATTTAATTAACTGAAATTTATCGAATTTTCTTTTCTTGGCTTGGTCCTGAAACTTTATCGGTTTCTTCATCCTACATTCTTAAGATTCGGTTATGGTGCCACCTTGACTGATGGGACTTCTGTTATCTTCTATCTATCTTTTATTGGTCATACATACCGCATTTTGTATCATGGGGTAATTCTCATGGTTTTTTATCAACAAAACATAATTTTAAGTCACTGAAGACCTCTCAAGCTTCAATCATGATATCTTGAAGTCTTTTATATTGGAAAATCTCAGAGATATTTTGAGGGAAACTTTCACCCTTCTATTTCTAAACACAGCTATCCAAATCAGTTCTATTAATGACATTCAATTTTGAAGTGGTTGTTAGTCATCCTACTTGTTAAATAAAAGATTTCTTATAGGAACGTCATTTTTCTTCACAGCTCAACCAATAAATTTCCACAAGTCTCTCAAAGAATTAATTTACAAACGAATTAGAACAATATGGCAGATTGTAAACGGCTCTGTTCCATTAACTGCATAAATTATGATAGCATTTTTATGCTCAAGAGGTAACAATCCATTTGTCGTCCAACTAATTGTGCAATCCAGAAAAATTTACGAAAAAGAAGGTAAAATTTACCACCAATATTAAGGCAGTTTGAGTGATATTTCTCTTTTGCTAATCTTTCTGAACTCTATTTCTTTTGAAATGTATTTTGTTATATTTTGACTTGATTCATACTTGCTAATGGTAACTTAGAGGAAATGATCATGTAACATACAAATAACTAAAAAGATCAAATACTAAAAAGATTTTGGACAATAATGAGGATGCACGCATTCTCATTTTTTACTGTTGAATGTGAATTGCTATCTCTGGAGGTCTTTTCCTGTATTGAATTGCATTATTAGCGAAGGCATTGAAGATCTGTTCAAGAGAAGATTGCTTGACTGAGTATTGCATAATGTTGAGCTTTTCTTTATTCTCTTCAAATATACCAAATACCTGTCCGATACTGATATCTGAGGATATTTTGTATCTATAGAATGACTGGAAATGTTCAATGAGTTTCACTTCAGTGAATTTGGATGTAATTAAACCTTCTATTTCAAGTCCATTCTTTTCAATAAGTACCCATTCAACAACCATATCAACAGGAATTTTCCCCTTCTTTTTCAATTCTAAGAAGATGGCAGATCCAGAACCAGTCTCACTAAGCTCAGGAGCTAATCTTTCAGCAAGATTAGTTTTAGATAGGATAGAGTTGACCTGATCCTTGTTGATCAAAGCGGCATGTTGGAAACCAAGAGATGTGACAAGTCCCTTAATTTGTTCTTTGTTTGGCAAGTTTGTCTTGATTTCAAGCTCAAAGCCACCTCCGTAAATATTTTTAATGTGTTGAGCACTTCCCAAACACTTGAAATTACCATCCACCTGAATTCCAATCTTAGTGGCAAGAGCCTCAGCCTCTTCCATTGAGTGGGTGGTAAGGATAACTGATGAGTGTTTTCTCTCAGTGGAAATACGAGAAATGGCATTCCACATGAATCTTCTAGCTTCGGGATCCATACCATTAGAGGGTTCATCCAAGAAGACGATGGGAGGATTACCAATCATGGCAATAGCAACAGATAATTTTCTTTTGTTACCTCCTGAATAAGTACCAGCTGGGATATTTTCAAATTGAGCTAGATTAAGTTCTCTGAGTTGTTTAAGAATGAGTGCTTCTCTCTTGTGTTTAGGAATTCCCTTGATAGCGGCATATAATTCGAGGTGTTCTCTGGCAGTGAGATTTTCAAGCAAAGCATCAAATTGAGGGCAATATCCAATATATTTTCTGGCTTTCTCAATCTGAGTGGGGACCTCGTAACCGTTGATGAAGATTTCTCCCTTCGTAGGGATAACTTCTCCTGTAAGCATCTTGAAAGTGGTGGTTTTACCAGCTCCATTGACTCCCAAAAGTGCAAAGCACTCTCCATTTGTAATTCCGAACGAAATTTTATCAACAGCAACCTTGTGATTATTCTTACTGATCTTGAACACCTTTCTCAAGTTTCTAACCCCAACTGAAAATTCTCCCAAATTTGCCTTTTCAATTCTCTCCATTTCAACTTCAACATCAGGGTCCCTTTCCTGAGGAGCAGAAGGCACATCATGGCTAAAGTATTTGCTAAAGCACTTCAAGCTTCTCAGTCCTTCTACGACAAATACCAAAATAAAGTAAACTGCAGCTGTTATTGCTAGGAAAATGATATCCCCACCAGCAGCTTCAACATCCCATGCAGTCCTGGTATAATCTTGTTCGACATTTGCGAGGACCTCTAGATTAGAAAGGTTCAAGAATCCATAAGTCAAACTGAAGGTTGGATTAATTCTGAAGATCCATTGAAGAACCTTGGCAACCGAATTTGTAGCTTCAATAATTCTTAAAATTGTCACTGCCAATCCCAAAACAAATCCAGAGACAAAATGTCCAAAGAAGTTAGCTGTCTGGGCGGCAGCATGGTTGTTGAATGCAAAGGAGGTCAAGTAAACAAATGGAGTGATACTAAGTCCATAAACCAGGAACAAAACCCACAGTGCTCCATATTTCTGTCCGGCTACTAGTGAATCTGCATCCATGGCCTTGGCTAGGATACAGGACAAGACTGCAGGGATCAAGTACTTGACGACATCAACACAGTAATTGGAGAGCCAATAGCCTGAAATGGACATGCCAGAGATGATTTGTTGGTGCTTGACATTGGTTTCTCTTTCCTTAACAATGAAGGTCGCAATACCAGCTGGGATGAATGCCATACCGATTGCGAAGATATAGGCTAAGTTGACACTGTTGACTGCATTCTCCAAGGCAGCGGAACCTGTTGTCTTGGGGAAAGGGTCAATAGTTGTACTGATCTTGAGGTTGTAATTGTTGCTGGCATATCTGATAATAGCTTGATTGATCATATTCATGGCAAATGGGGAAGCATCTTGGGCTCTGGTGTCAATAAGAGTCTGATATTCGAATTCTTTGGCAGCATTATCAAATTTAGTGACAAAGAATGAGAATTTTCTCCAGTTATCCATGTTTTCTTTATCAATGAACAGGGCGTCATCAAAAGTAGCTATGTTATTGATGCTCTTGGGGATCATTTGGAAGTCAGCGGAGTCGAACCCTTGATTAATAAAGGCAGCAGGCAAGGTACTGCTATCTGGAAGAATTGAGTTATAAGCAACTTCATTCACTTCTCCGTAGAATCTAGTTACTATTGGCAAAGGTTCAGGGTCTGGAAAGACACCTCCCTTGGCAAAACCGATACCAATAGCAACCATGAGGACTGGGAGGAAGAGCTCAATGATAAGGCCTTTGACGTCTCTTTTAAAGTAGCGGTATCTCTTGATGAATAGGGCAGCAAAATGTGTGGTAAAAAGCTTCCATCTACCAGTTATTCTCTCTGATTCTAAGTCAAAGTCTTCTTCTTCATGGTTTTGGATGTGGGAAGTCTCACTGGGATTATCCTTCTTGTTGTGGGAGATCCCGGTGATTTTTGAGACGTTGAGGAAGACTTCTTCGAGAGTGGTAACTGAGACACCATAACTACTGATCTTGAGGTCCTTGAGATTTTTGTCGATCCCTTCAAAGAGAGCTTTGAACTTACCGACTGTTTCTAAAGGAAGTTGCATAGAGAGTTCAGCAGATGCATTAGAGGTTATTTTGGCCTCTGGAATGTAGCTTTTGATGAATTTAATGATGGGCTCGCTAGGATCAAGAATGGTGTTCTTGACAATGGTTAAACTATACCCAACTCCAAATCTGTTCTTTAAAAAGAGGGGTCTTCCAAGACATTGGATCTTTCCTTCTCCCATAATGGCGATTCTATCTCCGAGATAATCGGCTTCATCCATGTAATGGGTGGTTAACAGGATGACTTTTCCGTGCTTGTAGTTCTTGAGCATATCCCAGAGTCTTCTTCTGGCTGAGGTATCCATACCAGAGGAAGGTTCATCAAGAAGGATGAACTTAGATCCTCCAATGAAGGCAATACCAATACAAAGTTTGCGCTTTTGACCACCAGAGAGATGCTTGGAGAGATAATTTCTTTTATCAGTGAGATCAAGATCTTCAATAATCTTATCAATTTCAGCCTGAAGATTGGTTCTATCGGCTCCTTTGAAAATAGCAAATAATTCTAAATGCTCAGCTACAGTCAAGTCATCGAACAAGACATCATGTTGTGGGCAAACACCCATGATCTTTCTAATATCATCTAATTGCTCATGAATATCCTTTCCAAATACTGAGACTGTTCCAGAGGTAGCAGGATAAAGACCAGTGATCATGTTAATAGTGGATGTCTTTCCAGCCCCATTGTGACCAAGAAGGGCAAAGATTTGTCCTCGGTACATATTATAAGAGACTCCATCAACAGCCAGTTTTCCATTAGGATAAATTTTTCTCAAATCCTTGACCATAATGGACTCATTATTAGCATCTTGTGCTTTCAAAGAAGGGTCAGTCTCCTCAAAGTTAGCTGGGTCAAGTTGTTTGTAGCTTGAGTCGTGGACTTGTCTGGTTTCTCTTCTATCTCTTCTTCTCCGCAAGCAAAACAGAGGATGTTTCTTAATTCCAAATTCTGAAGGAAGAACCTGTTCAAGATAAATCGATAAGAGAATTAAGATGGTAAACGAGATAAGGGTTCCAATATAATGATAAGTGACTCTGTAATTTTGATAAAGCATTCCCACAGTTTCAGAAGTTAGTCCTTTTTCTGCTGCTTCAAAGTCAACAATATGGTTAAAGGCGCTGGCCATTGAGGAACAAACGGCCAAGGATGCAAAAAATCTTGCTACTTCAGAAGCATTTTGATCAGTTGCATACTTTTCAATTAGTCCAAAGAAAAGAGCCAAGAAAAAGGCAGTAACATTAGCCACTCTAGCCTTACTAAAAAGCACAGTAATGAAGATTCCCATGGCGAGAAGGCCCATAGTAGTCTCCCAGTACCAGAGGAAGATCCAGAACCATCCAGAGTGGGTGAAGAAGGTCATAAAGGCTAAGGAGCTCAAAATAGAGGCAAGTGTGAAAATAATGAAATATGTGATGAACCAAGAACAATAAAAGGCGCTGTTCCTCATGCCCATGATCTTCATTCCTTCCTTGATTCTCTTTTCCTTTTCTCTGACAATTCTACTGACCATTCTGAGATAAGGGAGAACAAGTGGGATGAGGATGATAGCCTGTGAAGAGCCTTTAATATTTTCAGCGAGTTCATCTTCCTCACGGGCTGGGAGAGAGATCGATGAGGCACTGGATACAATTTTGGCAGTATTTGTTGTTTCCGCTTTTAAGATGAGATTATCAATGAGATTTTGAATAGCAAGATATCCACTTTGAGAATAATCTTCAAGAGACTCTAAGTTTTCCCTAATAATTAAAATAAGATAAGAGGATAATACTTGTAAAGAGTGTCGGTTCTGAACTTATTAGTGGTACTAGGAATATCATTTTCAAAGCTAGAGACGTTAAATCTTAGGCTGTAAGAATATTCTTGGGTAAGGATGTTCTTATCGACGATAACACCAAAGCAAAGTCTCTTATTGGGAGTGGCATAGTCGTCAGATTCGACATACTCATTCATATCTTCTCTTGAGTTGAACATGATTGTTTCGAGTCCAAGGTCATCTAAGAGCTTCAATAAAATTTACATAAAATTACTTCTTAGAATATTATCTAGTTGAATGATGATAGAATCAGTGGGAGGAGACAAGGCAACTCTTCCACCATTCTCATCAGCCCAACAGTTCTTGATTAGCATATCATTAATTGTGGTGTAAGAGTCTAGGAATTTGTATGGTTGGGCATAGAAACTTGTTTTGTCAAGTTCTTCTATGGGTGAAGCAGCCCGGAAGGCAATGAAATTGAAGATAAAGATTGTTGGAAAGATGATTTCCAGGATAGTACAGCACCAGCTGCGCTTAGCTAAAATCCAATTTTTCTTAAGCAAGGCTTTTAGATGTGAAGTCATAGTTAAAAATGTGTTTTGTGTTTATTGTTTATTAAAGGCACAACGATTTATAGGTTTCAATCGACTTTTTTTAGAATTTCTGGTACTGTCAATCATCATCCATATTCTAAGGCAAAAATTAAATTAACATCACATATAGATAAATACAAATTTTCGATAGGAGTTTTATTTTAAGGCTGAAGAAAGATAATCTTTCGTCCTGGGCTTCCTTCGAAAGTCTATAGAACCCTGACTCACCTTCTATCAGAGTTTTGGGTCCAGCAATGCATATTTGACCGGAGATGAATCAATGGAATCTATATTTCCCTTATTTCTTGAGTAGACAGGAAAACCCTGGAAATTTGCACCTAGAGCCCAGGTCTTGGCTGAGAATGAGTGGTTAAGGCATTCCCCTTGGTGATTGATAAATTTAGGATTGTATAGAGAAAAGTTTCGAGTACTGTGTAATTGAATCTAAAAATAGATTCATATGCAGCAAAGTACGAGATAAATTTTTAAGTTGTCTAGGGCGGCTCTATATATAGGTCTGTACTTTCTAATAAAAACTTACTCTTTTGCCGAAAGAATTAACTCAAACGGCTTTGATTGTTGCCTAGTCCATGCATGCTAGCGATCTTCCCACCCACTTTATTTATTATTAAGGCTCGTTTTTGATGTGATCTTAATTTATTTTTATCAGTACATCATTACTCTGACTGAAGTAATTCCTGGAGGATTTTTGTCGCCGCAAGCCCCTCTCAAAAGCACAGTATGCCTAATTCGAAACTCACAACTAGAATCAGGGAATATAAGACACTAAACCATACAGCACACTTTTTTTGAAGGTAAATTAAGACAACTAGAGGGAATGCTGGACCTCAATGTTATCTCGAAGGTCCCCCAACAACAATAAACCAAGTGGTTTGCTGAGACTGTGGGTTGTCTTGAAGAAAAATCAGAGTAACATAATTAAAAAGAAATTTTAGTCATACACTATGGATTAGCAAAATCTACTCAAAGAAAGAGTACTTCTCTAATTGAGGGGAGAAGACGAGCTGGAAGTTGATCTAGTTAGATGGCCAGGTCATTGCTGAAATTCTAAAAATAGCACTTTACTTGAATTAGTAACTTATTTATTCTTTAAATTCGATACTAACAGATCCATACATGTTGTTATCTATGAAATTCTATAGATTACTAATTGGTAACTATACATTTACATCTAATTATGAATCTGCCTTCTGAGTCCTCTTAGTCGAGGAGTCTTCATTTTTCTTGAGAGTCACTGCATTATTAGCAAAGGCATTAAAGATCTGTTCGAGGGATGACTGCTTAACTGAATATTGCATAATATTAAGCCCCTCCTTCTTTTCTTCCAAAGAGCCAAATATCTTTCCAATGCTGATATTTGAAACTATTCTATATCTGTAGAAAGATTGAAAATGTTCAATAAGATTAACATCATTGAAATCTGCTTTAAGGGTGTCATCAAGGTGCTTGCCACTTTTCTCAATGAGTACCCACTCAGCAACCATTTGAATTTCAACCTTCGTTTTCTCTTGGAGTTCTTTGTATATGGCTGAACCTGAGCCTTTCTCGGAAATTTGAGAACAGAAAGTTTCTGGGAGCTCAGCGAGCTTGATGAGGTCCATTACTTGCTTCTGATTGATGAAATCTCCTGGGTTACTTCCACTACGAGCTATGAGTTGTCTTATTTGGTCCTTAGTCGGCAAATTTAATTTTATCTCAAGCTCGAAACCGCCGCCATATCTGTTCTTGATATGTTGGGCACTCCCCAAACACTTTAAGTTACCATCCACCTGAATTCCAATCTTAGTGGCAAGAGCCTCAGCCTCTTCCATTGAGTGGGTGGTAAGGATAACTAATGAATGCTTTCTCTCTGTGGAAATACGAGAAATGACATTCCACATGAATCTTCTAGCTTCGGGATCCATACCATTAGAGGGTTCATCCAAGAAGACGATGGGAGGGTTACCAATCATGGCAATAGCAACAGATAATTTTCTCTTGTTACCTCCTGAATAAGTACCGGCCGGAATATTTTCGAATTGCTTAAGATTTAATTCAATCAACTGCTTTTCAATCAAGAGTCCTCTTTTCTCCAAGGGAATTCCTTTAACTGCAGCATATAATTCAAGATGCTCCTTGGCGGTAAGATTCTCCAACAAAGCGTCAAATTGTGGGCAATAGCCAATGTATTTCCTTGCCTCGCTCATCTGATTAGGAACCTCATACCCATTGATATAAATTTCTCCCTTTGTAGGTAATATTTCTCCTGTGAGCATCTTGAAAGTCGTGGTCTTGCCAGCTCCATTGACTCCCAAAAGTGCAAAGCACTCTCCATTGACAATACCAAATGAGACCTTATCAACAGCCACTTTGTGCTTCTTGTCTGGCAAGTGGTACACCTTTCTAATTTCCTTGACATAGACTGAATACTCTTTAGGGGTGGTTCTAGCTATTTTATTAGCTTCATTTTCCACGTCCCCGTCTCTTTCCACTTCAGGAGAAGCCACATCCTTATTCATTAGCTCAACCAAGGACTTCTTATTTCTGAGGGCTTCAACAACAAACACACACAAAAAGTAAAAAACACTCGTAACTGCAAGGTAAAGTACATCAGCTCCCGCGATATCAAGATCATAAATACTCTTTACCACCCAATACTCCTCAACTCTGGCATAAACTTCAACATTAGACACGTTCAAAAATCCGTAAGTCAACGAAAACGTTGGCAAAAGTCTAAAGATCCAATGCAAGGCCTTAGCTATCCCTGTAGTACTAGGACTGATCACTCTCAAGATAAATATAGCTAGAGCTCCTATGAACCCAACTGCAAAGTTTCCAATGAAAGTTGCCATCTGGGCAGCTCCGTAGTCCTTAAAGAGGAAGGATGTGAGGTACACAAAGGAGGTGATACTGAAACCATAGAACACGAATAGCAGCCAGACCATTCCATATCTATCACCTGAGACTAGGCCTTCAGCGTTCATAGCTTTGGCTACAAGAGAACTTAAGATACTAGGAACCATGTACTTCATGATATCCACGAAATAATTGGATAGCCAGTAGGCTCCTAGTGAGACTCCAGAGACGATTTGTTGGTGCTTGACATTGAGTTCTCTTTCCTTGACGATGAAAGTGATGACACTAGCAGGGATAAAGCTCATACCAATTGAGAAAATGAAGGAAATAGGTATGCTATCCAATGTATTTTCTAAAGTGCCGATACCCTTCGTATTAGCGAAGGGAGAAATATACTGTTTGATAGTAACAGGATTGTTAGTGGCTAATCTAATAATGGCTTGATTGATCTTATTAACAGCAAAAGGAGGAGCATCTTGGGCTCTTGAGTCAATAAATGCATGGTAACTATAGCTATGAGAACTTGTATCCAACTTCTTAACAAACACTGAGAATTTTCTCCAAGGGTCCATATCCCTTTCCTTGAAGATCTCTTCATCAAATGCGGCTAGGGTTGAGACATCTTTTGGAGTCATGATAAAATCTCCAGCATCAAATTTATCCTTGAAATTGGTATCAACTGCAGTGTTATAAGGGTACTTGACGTTGTAGGCAACGTCGTTCACATGCCCAAAGAATCTATTGGTAATAAGAACGGGGTGGGGTTCCTTAATGAGGGTGGTCTTAGTCAGAGCAATACCGATAATGATCATAAGGACAGGTAGGAATAATTCAAGCAGAAGGCCACGTTTATCACGTCTGAAGTAGTGATATCTCTTGAGGGCAAGGGCAGTAAAGTGGGTCTTAAAAAGCTCCCAGTTTCTCCGGATCCTTTCTTTTTGGAGATCAAAATCATCAAGCTCCTTTTGGTATTGAATGACTTCAGAATTTTTGTCAACTTGATTCTTGGGAGTTGTAATCTTAGAGACATTCAAGAAGACCTCTTCGAGAGTTGTGACTGAGACGCCATAGCTGCTAACTTTGAGCTCATCTAGTTTGGAGTCTAGACTTTCAAAGAGGGTCTTGAATCTAGAAGTGGTGTCAAGAGGGAGTTGAAAAGTGACTTCTGCAGAAACATTAGACAACACATTACATTCGGGGATAATTCCCTTGACTAGGTCAATGATAGGCTCACTGGGGACATTGATATCCTTCTTTACCATGGTTAAACTGTAACCAACTCCAAATTTATTCTTCAAGAAGAGGGGCCTTCCAAGACATTGGATCTTTCCTTCTCCCATAATGGCAATTCTATCTCCAAGATAATCAGCTTCATCCATATAATGAGTGGTCAAAAGGACAACCTTTCCATGTTTGTAGTTCTTGAGCATATCCCAGAGTCTTCTTCTGGCTGAGGTATCCATACCAGAGGAAGGCTCATCAAGAAGGATGAATTTGGAACCTCCAATGAAGGCGATACCAATAGAGAGTTTTCTTTTCTGCCCTCCTGATAAATTTTTTGCTAAGTAATCTCTCTTGTCTTCTAGGTCAAGATCTGATATCATCTTATCAATTTCCGGGGCTATCAAGTTCTTGTCCATGCCCTTAAAAGTGGCGAACAATTCGAGATGTTCTTTGACAGTCAAGTTGTCAAATAGAACATCATGCTGAGGACATACACCCAACACCTTTCTTATATCTTCAAGTTGATCGTGAATATCCATCCCAAAGACAGACACCGTCCCTGAAGTAGCAGGATATAGACCAGTGATCATGTTAATTGTAGAGGTCTTGCCAGCTCCATTGTGACCGAGAAGAGCAAAGATTTGACCTTGGTACATATTGTAACTGACCCCATCGACAGCCAGTTTACCATTAGGATAGACTTTTTTCAAATTTCTCACAATAATTGATTCATTGTTCTTATCTTGAGTCTTCAGAGAAGGATCGGTCTCTTCAAAATTGGAATTATCTTTGTGTTCAATTATTGCCTCTTCATCTACTCTATTTCTAACGATCTTCTTCTTCCTTTTAATGCAAAAACAAGGATGCTTTCTCACACCAAACTCACTTGGCAAAACTTGGTCGAGATAGGCCGCCAAAAGCAAGAAAATAATAAAGTCAACAAGCATCCAAATATAATGGAAGGCCAATTTATAGTTCAACAATTCCATACCTACAGTCTCCCCAGTCACTCCAGAACCTGCAGCTTCAAAGTTCAATATATGTTGTCCTCCTAATGAGACAGAGGTGGCAGGTCCAAGACTAGTCCATATTTTAGATGTTCTGGAGGCCCCATCTTGTGCAGAAATTTGTTCTAACCAGCCCAAGACAAAAGAAACAACAAAACCAAACACATTTCCAGCTTTTGCCTTACTAAAGAAGCTGGTAACAAGAAATCCCAGTGCCATCTGAGCCATACAGAATTCCCAATGCCAGAGAAATACAAGGAGCCAGGAGGAATTCTTCATGATGGTACCTGTATAGACGAATGTAGTCAATATTGAGGTTAGAGTGAAAATGATGAAGTAGGTTATGAGCCAAGAGAGGTAAAAGGCGATGTTTTTTAGGCCCATGATCTTCATAGCCTCTTTAATTCTTTTCTCTTTTTCTCTTAGAATACCATTGATCATTCTCAAATAAGGCAAGAGGATAGGGAAGACTACAAGACTTTGGACCGTACCTCTGAGAGTTTCTATAAGGTTGTCTTTTTTGTATCCTGGGATCGTAGCAGAGGATATATCTACATTGATTTCGGCTGCTGGATTACTTAATTCTTGTCTCAGAATTATATTATCAACCCAATTTTGGACGGTTATATACCCACTCTTAGCATATTTGCTCAGGGAATCAAAATCAGCTCTAGTATTATGAGATTATTTTAAGGGTTTTCTTACTTTTCTACAACTTTGACTTTTTCAGCATTGGTCGTCTTAGGGATATCCTCATTGCCTAAAAGCCTCGAGATGTTCCATCTCAAGTGATATTCGTATTCGTGGTTAGAGTTCTTGGTGACAACAACCCCAAAGCAAAGTCTTCTGTCCCCAGTGGCATAGTCATTAGTCCTTACATAGTCATCAATCTCTTCAAAGCTGTCAAACAACTTAGTTTGCATTGATAATCCTAGTACTTATACCAAAGATGTCCATAATTACCTTGGAACAATGTCTCTAAAGAATTCACAATCGAATCACCTGCAGGGGCAAGCGCCACACTACCTCCATTCTGGCCAGCATTGCAGTTCTTGATTAGCTTAAGGGCTGCGGCACTTGGAACACCTGCATAGGTATAGGGTTCATTGTAATAACTGGTCTGAGAGAGTGTTTCAACAGGACTGGCGGCTCTGAAGATTGCAAAGACAAAGGCGAATAAAACAGGGATCAGAATTTCGAGTAGGGAACAGATCCAGTTTCTTTTCCATATGATATAGTTCTTCCTTAGAAGAGCTTTGAGATGTGATGACGAAGTCGTCATTAATAAATTTAAAAGTTTATTAAATGCGTTGTAGTATTGTATTGAGGATATTTTTAACTTAAGTTTCACTTTATCTCAGTTTCTTAAGCCGTGAGAAATAACCATAGTGATCAAAAGATCTCTCACTATACTTCTTAACTTAGATGACTGTTAACAATAAGCTCATTCCAATAGCATCCTGTCCAAAATATTTCAACGAGACATTTTTGACTTAAAATATCCCATTTACATAAAATTAACAAACTGTAACTATCAAGAGAGACATGAACGTTATACCCACAGTTGGGAATGTAACCGTTAGATATTCCTTATGTAATACAAGTAAGAATAATATTAATCTAAAAGCCGAGACTTCTTACGGTTGAAGAAAGCATCCCTAATTTGTTCTCTGTTTTTCATGAGCAATTCTTTGGTCTTGTCTTGGGCGCCACAGTTCCTTTTCAGAAAGTCTTCATAATTTTCCTTGGTAAAGAAGTATTCCAAGGCCTCCCTTAACACTTCCTTGCAAAGTAAGGTCAGTTGGTCATCCTTAGGGTGAGAGTGAAAGATTAGCCTTATGTCTTTCTTGCTGCTTACCTTAGAATCTGAGACTTTCTTTCCATTTTGACTTCGATAATATATCTTCCCTCCAATGTATTTTGCAACATATGCTTCAATCATAAGTTTGATCATGTTAAAGTCATATTGTTCTAATAGTGAGGTGTATTTAGCCTTCTCCAAAAGCCGATTAAGGCTGTTCTTTAGAAAGAATTGATATTCAGGAGACTGAAATTAGTTTGCAAAACCTCTTGAGATAATTCCAATGTAGTTCTTTGAGACCTGGGGTTTCTCAGGCCCTTCTACGTCAACTTTCTCTTCTCTCTTTGTGCCTAGCTCCATCCATTCTTCCTGCCAAATTTTCTGTTCCAACTTCAATTTCGTTTTTATCTTTGTTTTGGATTTGCTGACCATAGACTCTACGGAATTTGAATCAATACTCAGGATTGGAGTAGCCTGACCGACTGGATCTGTGTTTGGCAGCATAAGTAACTCATTCTCCTCAAGCTAAATGGTTATTATCAACAAATTCTAACTACCCTTGAAGGCATTGGAGAATTCCCACTATGACTTGCAGTTTCACTGTATGTTTTGCTTGATTTGGGTGAAAGATCAAGATATTCGTCAATAGACTGAATTCCAAAGATCTCTTGATGCTCATTATAGATCTTAGGAGGGAAAGACTGCAAATTTTGGACCTCGATTGGACTCAAATTTGGAAATACTCAATCTATTTCCTTGAAATTTAGTTAGACTTAATATATACTTGATGTCTCTTGTGATGAAGCGCTGTCAAACAACAAGTCTACTGGCATCTTACCAAAGAAATTATTATTCATTGGAAATTCTTCATTGCCTGATCTCAATGTTTGCGATTCTGTCATACAGAAAGCATTTTCCTCGAGTAACGACATATCAGTAAGGTTTAAAATGTCTAACTTGTTCTTTCGATTTAATTATTTGTCATTAAATACCCCAAAAAAAAAAATCCTACCTCCCCTCAAACTTTAATCTTCATCATCAAAGAGATGATCTTAAGGCTTACCTTCAAAGATGTTAGTCTAGCAAATAGAAAGTTGAGGGTTTTAGTATATGAGAATTTTGAGATTGGTAATCACTACTCCTAGTAGGGAAATAGTTTCTTATGGAAAGTATAGTTAATTTATGGGTGTTGTACTATAGATAAGACGAGAAAGTTATAATAATAATTCACGAATCCTTCAGCTGATATCTAAAGGAACTATTGAATATGTTTTATAGCCGATGATATATTTTTATCTTCTGTAAATAGACAATTTAGAATGAATATCTTGAACATTATGAAATAAGGCTATTCATGATTAACTTAGTTGTGTCTAGATGTAAATCCAGTTCTGACAAGGACACTCAAAAACTGAAGGAATTTGAAAGCATCTGAATTCCTTGTATCTACATTAAATTTCACTACTACCTTAAAAGAAAGTGTCCTAAGCTTAATGATTACTGTGGTCAAAAGCTAATCTTCCAATTACTAAGCATTCCATGTAACTTGGTTTGGTTAATTCATTTTTATCCTAAGCTATAATGAAGGTATGGCCGAAAGTAGCTCTAATTATCTAAATTTTTCCTTCTTGAAGGCCTAGGACAAATGCGTCAATGCTCAGTAACTTAAGGTGGAAGATTGAGCTTTTTGAGCACAAAGTCCTCGAAGAAGAAAATATCAATTAGTGAATTTATGTAGAAATGTAAATGAATCAATATTATGGGAGAGTTAACTTTCTAAATTCATCAAATAAGACCAATACCAAGGGAGGTACTATTAAATTTCTCGTAAACAATGGAAAGCTAGGCTTATATAATCCTTTGATTCCATCCCTTTTGTATGCTTGTTCGAGGTTTGTTTTTACATTTAGAATATTACCAGATCCCAATAACTGGTTTTGTATCAGTAGATCAAATGGTCTATAAGCTAAAAATGATAT
>Ga0065720_1019150_pt1 | contig 35347 bp, 20 predicted proteins | sample Thericmetagenome_FD_59107 | JGI IMG/M metagenome (GOLD analysis project Ga0065720, IMG submission 59107) | Thermophilic microbial communities from the Joint Bioenergy Institute, California, USA of rice/straw/compost enrichment - eDNA_2 v2... | ecosystem: Engineered > Solid waste > Grass >... | reverse complement strand
CTCGCCCCCAGTGCTGGGTAGGGACAGAGGAGGTAGACGGGATTCAATTCCAGCCAGGGCAGTAGGGGTCAGGCCGAGCTTGTTCGGAGGGGCCAGGCCGGGACGGGTCTCATACTCGCAGCGCTCAGGGGTGCCAGACTGGAGACAGCGCGAGCAAGGGAACTCACGGTCGCATGAGAGCTTGCGGCGGCGGCATTCGAGGCACGATAATCTCACGCGTTGCCGCTTCCGAGGAGGGGGCCGGTCGCTCCGGTCGGCTGACCCGCCTGCTCCCCGGTCACGATCATTGCCACTCACACTCCCGGTCCTGTTCCGATCGCGATCATGATCCCGGTCCCGGTCCCGGTCCCGGTCATGGTGAGAGGACTCCTGGTCGTGGTGGTCATGATCCCGGTCGACATGCGACGAGTGGGAGTCATGATGCGACAGGTGAGATTCGGTGGCCGCCGGGCTGGTGCTGTGCTCGCTCGGCTCCGACATGGTGGACGCGGAGCTATCGGGTCAAGCGTCGGAGGCCGTAGACAAGGCCGTTGGGGAGCTGGGATGATGGCGTGTCTGGAGTGCCGTTTATCAATCGATCTGATAATCTCTGGTCAATGGGAGCGCAGAGCCATCACACCATCGGCGTTGACGTCAATGGGGTCTGTTCGCTCAGAGCAGCTTACTCACGACTCGTCGCAAAACACTCAGGGACTCAATTGATGATAACAAATCTACACAGATGAAGACACTTGGAGTTTTTTTTTCCTGCTGCCTCAATTACGAGGAATCCATTGCTCATGACGTTTCTGAGCCTGCGAGCCGCAGTCTTCCAGCAAATCTTACCTCGGATCTCCGACAAATCGCCGAGATATCCTCCCTGCTCTGACGAGATGTGCCAAGAAGACCCTGGGCGCTTCCTCGCTTGGCTTCTTAAAGCCGACATCGCCGAGGTTTTACTCGTGAGCTGGCGCCCTCAAAAGCACCACTGTAATGTAAAAAACAAGAGGATGAATTGAAATAAGTCAGAACTCACGATGAGTGTTGCGATCATGGAATGCAAGTTGTGAGAAAGCTGGGGCAACGCATGATCTATCGTCAGCTGCTTGCCTGGACTGCATAAACCCTAACCCTGTTACAAGTTTATCTTGGCGGGTCCCCACCCCGAGTCCGCGGAAGTCCGGCAGGGATGTTGATCAGCCTGGTGTTGTGCACCCCTGGACAAAAAGACTGTGATGAGAGAAGGGACTTCCGTGAGAGTAGGCGAGGTGAGAAGAAAGTGGAAATCTAATCTTTACGCCTATCCTGCAGTGTCTCTTATATCATTCCCTATGATTTCTTTTTTCCTGGAGCAGAACTGAGTGCCTGCAGCTCTACGGGTGAATCCCAACCAAAGGAGGAGCCATCCAACCCAACGCGGCTAGGGGCAGAAGGCTTGGCGGGTTACGTGTTGTCTTTGATCTTTGAACTCCGTTTCATGTTTTTGATGTTGTGGAACTCTGCTCCCGATCCGAACTTCTAGCCATGACAACATGGTTGTAAATCACCAGGGCACCATGCAGCGTTTGCTTGTGCTGCTTGTTGCGCTGGCTTGCTCGGTGGTAGGCGTAGTGGCCATCGTACCTGGCAAGGCCTTTGACCGCTTCATCACCATTTGGCTTGAGAACCAGGTGAGTTCATGACAGGAACATGACCGAATCGAGGGATGAGCTAATTGACTAACATCAGATAGGACTATGATAAAGTTGCAATTGATGCCACTTTTAAGGATCTCAAAAGACATGGCATATTCCTTACGCGTTACTACGCGCAGACGCATCCCAGTCAGCCCAACTACATCGCTGCTATCAGCGGCGACTACTATGGTTTGAATCACGACGATATGGTGCACATACCATCCAATGTTGCCACAGTTGTTGATCTGCTCGAGTCCAAGAACATCTCATGGGCTGGCTATTTTGAGGACATGCCTGGCCCTGGCTACATGGGCAATGCCAGCGATGGCTCAACTGGTAATGGCGCCTGGGACTACGTGAGAAAACACAAGTGCGTATTAACTTCCTTCAGTACGTAATTTGGTTCATCACTAACCGTCCTAACTAGCCCCTTTGTCTCATTCGACAGCATCACCAATGAAGGCGAGCGCCTTCTGAACTTGGACTCGTTTGATGTGTTCCAGCGGGCCTTCAAGGCTCGGCAGGTCCCCCAGTTTGTTTTCATGTCACCCAACATGATGAACGATGGCCACAATACAACCCTCGAGTTCGCGACACAATGGTCGCACAAGTTCCTTGAGCCTCTTTTGGCCGATAACGCCTTCGACGAGCGCACCCTAATTATGCTCACATACGACGAATCAGAGGATTACAGCAAGCCGAACCACATAGCTACCTTGCTCTTGGGCAGCGCCATCCCGCCCAAGTTGAAGGGCACCACGGACGATACCTTTTATACCCACTACAGCATCCTGTCTACGATCGAAGCCAACTGGAAGCTCCCTCATCTGGGCCGCTACGACGTCGGAGCCAACGTCTTCCAGTTTGTTGCCGACTGGACAGGCTATACAGGCAACCGGGACCCTCCTAACGCTGCGTCGGTCAACAACTCCCTCTCCTACCCAGGGGCTCTCAATAATGATACCATGAAGGTGATTGGGATCCCTCCTCCCAATACTAAGCTCATCGGCGCTAGTGGGCTCGGAATTCTCGATCAAATCAGAGCTGAGTGGTCAATTGCCGCGACCTGGAAGACACCTTATGACGGGAGCGGCAAGGTCTTTGACGGAGACAAGAACCTGCCTGTTTATGCAGCGCCGGCACCAAATCACCAGTTATAATGTTCATAGACATATGGTCGAAGTTTGAATAGAACTCGCTTCTTTTCTTTTGCTTTTTTGTTGTCATGTCTAACTCCAACATGTCACTTGCGGGATCGGCATTTTGTGGTTTGTCAGTATCCGTTTCCCGGTTTTGGATCTGTTCCTCGTGCTACCTGTCTTTGAACCAGGACAGACCGGAGAAATCTTCCTGCGCACAGTCTTTCAGTGACGGGTCTTCCCGACCGGAAACTCTATTTCCTTGTTCTAACTGTGTGTCTCCCAGTTCATGGTTTGATCATTCCCTGTCTCTCTGCCTTTCTGGCAATTGCACTTCCCACACGAAACTGTCCATCGGAGGGAAAAGCCGAGCAATCACCGCGGAGTGAGACCATGAGCTCTCAATTACCGGCGCCCCATCAAGATGTCCAGACCCATTTCCTTGCCCCAGCACTTTGATATTTTCAGTCCATTGTGGAAGTTGCGATCTACTTGACTGACCCGATACCCTCTGATCCGGCTTACTGCTAGGAGAAGGCGAGGTTGCCCCTTCTTCCGAGTCCCCTACTGTACTTTCCTCATCCCACTGACAGACTAATTCATGGCTAATCACAGTCTCTGTTTTTTACAATGATTTGAAATTTCTACCGCACGTAGCGGACCTTCCCTCACTTCCGGGGGCGAGTTCCCATGTGCCTGTCCATCCATCGAGCCACCCAATCTCGATGTCCGAAGCTGTGGCTGGTGTTGAACTGTTGAGTCTGGAGTCTATTTAGTTACATTTTCTTTGGGTGCTAAATCACCGTAATCATTTCTTGACTCCCTAGTCGAGCAGACACTCTGGCTCTCTCTCTCTCACATAGCGAAGATGCCAATCATCTGTTGTCCATTTCCCCGCCGGCTCAGGGTCAAATCTGCTGTCATTGAAGACAAACAGCATGCTACACGCGCGCGATTCTCTCCCCAACCAACCCTCGGGTCGCTCATTTACACTCGGGGGAGTCCGATCGTGACTGAAGCTGCGCAGCCGTCTGAACGTGTTCAGGAACGCCCCACTCTGCAAGAAGCTGCCGGTCCCACCACTGTCATTCCCGTCGAGCCTTCAGAGCTGGCAGAACTTGTGGTGGAAGACTCTGATACCGACGACGAGCGCCAGCCAAATGCCCGTAGAAAGAGCACTGGACCACTGGAGCTTGTTAAGACTCGTATATGCCGTCACCTTTCTCAGGGGTCGCCGTCAAGAGACAAGAATCGGTATTCGGCGCCACTGAGTGAAGAGGAGATTGAGAGGCGTGCTGAGCTCAAACGGTTGAGGGATCGCCGGATCCAGGAAGAACTCCGCGGCGAAGAACAAGGACTATCCAACGGGAGCATTTCTCCAAAACACCATCAACAAGCCAATGGCATCCTTCCGGGTAATATCTCTGCCCGTGGACCACGGGATGACATTGAGTTTTCTGTTACACGCAAGAGCTCGAGAACGAATACTGTGAACCTCGCTCCCTCTGTCAGAAGCGGTCCTTGCTCACCAAGCAAAGAGAAGAGCGGAACAGATTGTTGCACTAGACGCAACGGGGATGGCATCCAAAGAGATTCTCTTGACAACTGCCAGCCCAGTCACCGTTTTCTACAACAGCCCTTAACTTCCATACCGCCCTCTCCAGACCTGCAGCCTGCGCTCTCACCTTCCAGTTCTTTGGCTTCCTGGCGGTTGTCATACAATGCCGAGCGGCTTGAGGAGTACATCCGGGGCCCTCAAGGAAGCCCAGTCGCCGAAAATGTTCCCGGAACGGTATCGACAGCTACGCCGCCAGTACACGGTCCTCACAGAGCCGGGGCGGATACACCGCCGCAAATCTCCTGTGTTCCTGACGACCTTCATCCGAATTTTTCTCCAGATGTCAAGAGATCACGCACAGGAGACAGTTCGCCCATGAAACTTTGGCTTCGTAGCCAAGGCCTTGACTTATCTGTTCCTTCAACGGCTGTGACATACACCGATCCGGATCTCGACCAGGATACCGACTTACAGCAAGCCCAAGTTGTTTATTTGAAGAGACCGAATTCTACACCACACCCGGCCGTTGTACCGGAGACAGATACTCGTCGTTACGGTGTCATTCACCTTCAAGATATGGACATTCATGAATGGCTTGCCACCAATTCTTTGAACACTCCGCAATATTCCCCTTCTCCCTCTCAGTCAATGAGAGAGAACCAGAGACACAACGTAGCAGGACAGCAGGATTCCGGTGCTGACTCAACAGAGCCCCCAACTGACCATTCAGGTCTTCAAGCCCAGGAGCAGGTGGAAGAAAGAGCTGCTTCTTCCTTCTACCCTTCTGGCGCAGCCAGCACTCACTTGATCCAGAGTCCAAACACATCAGCTATGAATATTCCAAGCCCCCAGGCTTATCAAGAGTTTTCTTCGCTTGATTTTAAGGGTATGCCACACCAAGATCGATCACAGAACTGTCACTTACTCCTCTGCAGAATTCAATCTTTCTCTTAACTCCTACGGGCTTGATGAATCGCAACAACAAACTAATTATGCAACCTTAGCGCCCAAATCTGAGACTCAAAAGCCAGCATCTCCTTCAGGACCTGATGGGAGACTACCTGACCAGAGAATCAACACTGTTGAAAGAAGCATCAGCTACCGTCATCTTGACGACGGGACTCCTGATCTGGTGGTTCATGACTTCCCTAGATCCGCTGACAGTCCGGCCCCTCCAAGGGTGTCACGGAAGCCTTCTTTATTGGCCAAACTCCATTTGACCATTCCTCGACGGAGGACCAAGAATGTCACGCATATCTATGATGGTTCTGGTCCAACAGAGCAATCGGGGATGTCGGCAACTAGTCTTCCTATATTCCGCCCACTGTTGACTGCTACCCATGCTGCTCCGTCAGTCCTTCTCGACACCACAGCTGTGTCTTCTTATTGCGCTCAAGTTCATCATTCAAAACGGATGATCTATCGGCATTCTTCAGTCCCTAATTCGTTCACACACAGGCAAGAAGCAACACAGCTCAGGTCAATCGCCGACACACTCACTGCTATTCCCGGGCAGGAGCAAAATGGTGGCGGCTTGGTCAGGAAGCCACTCACAGAGAAGTTTCCTGGAGTCGTCAAGCTGGGTCTGGGGAAACTCGTCTCAACGAAAGCCATGTCTCTCAAAACAATTCCTAAGATAACTGAACAAGATGCGAAAAGTGATGACAAGGACATAAACATCGTAGTTCCAGCTATGATCCTCGAACCCAAGTTTCCAAGCGGCAACCAGCTCACGAGCAGCAACATGATACAATCAGTTGATGTGAACGAAGCCACTCTACCACTTACCCTGCAAAATATGGAAGGCCGTGACAGCAGAGTCTCTCTCACCGCTCGCATGGCCGCATTGCTCAGCACTGATGGCTCATCTCCTGACCAACTTCAGGGAGTACAGTCCAGTTCATCGTCCGCCGGCACGCTTGTCCTTGCTACGGCTGAACGGGTTCAGTCAGAGATGAGCATAACCAGTCCAGCTCGCGCCCACAGAGAAGAGTCCTCTGCTACAACAACTACCACTGCCACAAACAATTTCGTTACACCCATGAGTTCCATGCGCCATAGCAACAACGACTCGTCGTATCATTCCTACCCGGATCGGAGCACGCCTACTCCACGTGAAGAGCAAGCTGTGGCTGGGGAGGGCCAGCCCGAAGGCGATGTCAGATCTGGAACAGGCAAGGATGTTGACGAGGAGGGAAGAGAGACTGAGAGTGAGATGAACTCTCCTTCTATCAGGAGTGACACAGCTATCGACATGGTGAAAGCTGGTGTCCGTCGTCGGGCTCAGGGGCTCGAAGCGCCTATCTCATTTTCTGTCCCTGATGCTTTGGGGATGGAGGTTGTTCATTGATGAAATGGAGAGTTTTCGTGTCTCTCTAATATAGGGGCTGACTGTAAGAGGATGGTGAGTGAAAATGAAAGAATTATAGGTCAGGTAGGTACGCAGGTAGTCTTAGTTCGGGTTATCTATGGGCAGTCTAGGCTCATGAACCACAAAGGCTGGAGGTAAAAATTGCCAGAGAGGGCAGTGAGAAGAAACGAAGTGTTTTATCAGCTTTTCGTTAGCTATTCCATATTCTTAGTTTCAGTGGTTCATCCAATTTGTAATTCAGCTGTTTCTGTACCAACAAGATATTGTTTGAAACGCTTAATATTGGATGCATTCCTAGGATAAACCGCGCTCATGATTCATTCTCGTGCCGCCGAATCAAGCATGAAAGCTGCTCGTCAATGTTCAGTTTGTCATCACTGTTATCATTGCAACTAAGACAAATTGTAACTCATTGCAAAGGATACTTCGCAAAATCCAAGAAAGGTCCCCAAACCCAACGCCCTCACAAAACCAAGACCCAAAACCGACCTAGCGAATTGGCAACGCACATACACACATATATCGACATGGATTGGTTAACAGAAACGCAAAATCCCATCTAGTCCCACCGAGGTTCAAATTGAATGAGACAGAAAGCCCACCAGTTCCCAGTTTCAGTCCCTGATTTTGCTCTTTCCCACTTTGCCCCTCCATGTCAGGGGAGGGAAGGAGCGATGTGAAACACACGGCTACATGTTCATGCTTCGTGTTTCCAGCGACTCGTCCAGATTTCTCTTTATTCCTGCCAGTGAAACAAACAGTCGGATTGATAACCACCAAAGTTCAGTAAAAGAACGTGCTGTACTTTGCGGTGAGTGAAAAAGCAAACTTATCAGACGAAAATATCAAGATGATAAAAATCATCGATATGGCCATCATATAACTAGAACGAAGAGAGAAAAAGAACAATAAATTTGAGAAATCAATATGGAATATAACACAGTTTCAAAAAACAAGGAAATGGGGGATTGAAACGTAAGAAAATACTCCATAAATATGTGGTGGCTCGTATGAAAAATAGCAACCAAACATAAACATTCTGCCTGTCCCTCCCTGTGGAACTAGCAATATCAATAGAGATATCAATTGTCAACCCAGCGCCATCATGAATCCCAACTCGTAGTCCCATAACTCCAGAGCCGAGTTGTCATCTCAATTAAAGGGGGATCACTGATCCCTTGGGCTTGTGCCGATGTCCAGCATAGAAACAAAAGGAACAAGAGTCGCAAAGTCGTTGGCAGTTGGCGTTATCGCAGTGGTCCACCGTCACCGATAGAGAAGTAAAATTCCTTCAAGCGCCGTTTCTCGCGTACGGCTTATTCAGCGCGGCAATCTCGCGGGCAATCTCGGCCCACTCCATCTCCCTCTTAAAACCCCCTTCCTGGGAACAATCGCTGTCTCCGGAGCAATCACTTCCCGAACAGTCACCGTAACCATCACAATCCATCTCCCCATTAATGGAAGCAGAAGCGCCGAAGTTCGACTTAAGCTTCAACTTCTCCTCCCACTTCAGCAGTTCATACGTAAACCGCAGGTTAGGTTGGATAATGACGTTCAGTCGGCGGGCTCGCACAAAGCAGTATGCCCGCGGGAATGATAGGCGCATGCTCCGCATCACTTCGGCGATGCAGATCGTTGCGCTGCGCGAGACGCCCACGCGGCAGTGTACGAGGGTTGCTTTTCCGGATTTGCGACCGCGGTCTGCACAGACAGCAGTTAGACGGATGGTAGGGGAGGAGTGTTATGATTATTATTATTATTATTATTATTATTATTATTTATAGAAATAAAGAGAAAAGGCGTTAGGGGGGGGTGGGAAGGGAGGAAGGAAGTAGAGAAGAACGTACCAATAAACCACAAGCAACGCTCAAACATCTCGTCGAGAGCATCCATCCCATTATCCTGCACTCCCTGAATCAGACACGTATTTTCCGGGCCCCATTCCCGCAAGGTCTCTGCGCTCCATTCAACACTCTCGCCCACGCTCAGGATCTGCCCGATCCCCAGCTTGCGCAGCAGCTCCGGGTTGTTGGCGTGCCCCAGGTTGCCAAGATACATGTAATCTGTGATACGACTCGGGAAGGACCCGTCGAATTGGACGAACCAGGCCGGTTCATCGTACACCACTGGGATGGGGCGCTCGAGACTCGCGGTAACGGGGGATTCTCTGAGTAGACGGGAGCCCAGGAAGGAGAGCAGGAAGGCGTCGGTGGGGTAGGCAAACATGTTGCGGCCGAGCTGGGTGTGCAGGGTAAGCCAGGAATCGTAGACCGGGGTCCCGGTGCTGTAAGCATGATAGGCGACGGCGAGCAAGGTTGACTCGGTGTACCCGTCTGCACAATGGATCAGGACTTTGTGGCCGAGGTTGGCGATTTCCATGATCCATTTGAGGGATTCGATGAACGCATCAAACTCGCCGGAGACGCTGTTCGAGACTAAGAGGCTGCCGGAGGAGGGGAAGTCGGCTTGGTACTGAACCTTCAGAGATCCCTTGGCGATCATGCCGAATATGTACTCCAAGTTCTTGGGGTTCAGCCGGCCGATGTCGCTGCACTCGATGAGAAGAGCATAGCCGTGCTGGTCCGGGGAGCCGTGCTCGGGGGTGGGGCCAAGCCAGACGTTATGAGAAATCTCAGACGCGCGCGCCATCTCGTACATCTCGCGGCGTTCTTGGTGGGCAAAGTCGAAGACACGGCCGGTCGGGTTGCCTAGGGAGTTGACAGCGATGAGCTCGGGGTGGTACATTTCGAACTCGGACCAGGGGCTGACGCAGATGAAGGTGTTGTAGCGGGGGAGGGGATGATGAGGGTCGTTGTGCTCCTCGCGCCAGCGCATCTGGGCCGCGGCGATCTCCCACGCAAGTTTGCGCACGGCGACGTCGTCGGCGCCGTAGACGATGATATCGGATGTGGTGGCCATCTTGGCCGTCTGGATATGGAAATTACGGGCCGAGAAGCCCTCCTTGGGGTCGAGATCGAGGAAGTCGGCGACGCCCGCGCCCATGAGGAGGATCTCGTGGGGAGCGACGGCTCCCTTGAGCCGGGCCACAGACAGATCGCCGTCTGCCTTCACAATAGTTATGCCTCGAAGGCATGCGGGCGTCTTCCTCGTCGACCGTCGCCTGGCATTCACAAACGCTTGCTGGAGATGGTTGGAAGGATGCAAGCCGTGCAGCCAGGGGAAGACCTGCGATGGGTCGGGAAGCGGCTGCTGGGCATGGTAGTGAACCGCAGCAGCAATATCAGCGGCACTCAACATGTATATGGCCAGCTGGCCCATGGCAAGGCAGCGATACCGGTCGGGAGGGTACAGCAGCGATTTCTGGACCTGGTGGTGCTCGCTGGGAGGGGACGGCGGCGGTGTTGTCGGCCCCTCACGTGGTATGGGACCGGGCGGGCAGATGGGAATGTGTTTATTGGGCACGGGAGATGGACATGGCGTCGGATCTCGCGAGTCCCTGCTGTCGAGAGTGAGGTTGGAGGATGAGTTGTGGGGGGTAATGGGCCTCGAGAGGGTGATGGTAGCCATGATGGCGCCAGTGAAGAGACCCAGTACCGGGAAGACAAAGGATGTTGCTGAACTCAAAGTGCCGCTGTTGTTATTAATCGGAAGTGCGTAGCATCAAAGGTTGCGAGAGCAGGGAGAAGATGATGATACCGTGGTATATATCAAAGGAGGGGCAGATTTTGTTCAGATGTCGAAGAGCTTCTTTCTTAGGTTACAACGAAGCTAGCTGCGGCAGTCGTAGAACACGTTAAAGCAATCGAATATGGCCAGTATAGCTGCAATGATGATGATGGCAGGCGATTCACATGGGATACTAGAATGGATGATTCACGGGCTAGTTGATCAAGTCAAGATGATGTTAAGATATTGATCGCGTTGGTACTGAGCTGTCTGTTGAAGATACCCCGAGGGAGGACAACTGGAGGATAGAAAAAAAAAACAAGGAGAGCAGATGAAGTTGGCTGGCCCAGAGCAGGAGTTAAAGTGAGGGGAAGGATCACGGTTGCGACAGCCTTATCGGCGATCCCTGCTTCGGAGAGGTCGTGGGAGCAGGTATCCGTCCCGTATGCGAAATAGCAATCCAGCTCCGAGAGTACTTTGTGGCACGGATCTGTACGCGGTAGCGTGAAGACGATCGGTTATTGGGCGCAATGAAGGGTGCACAAGCAGGACCAAGCAGGGGTTGGCCAGGTGCGGGAGCAGATAAGGCAGCGGGGGACCGTCAACGGTGGATGAGAGATGGCGTCAGATGGTCCGCCAGTGGGAAGTCGAGAGCGGCGGTAGCCTGTTGAGAAGAATGATGAGGAGAATGGAGGAGGTAGAGATGATAGGGCCGCACAGTGGTCCGGGTTGAGATGGGTCTGGGGTCAAGATCCGGGATCTTGGAACTTGGAATCTTGGTGTTGGATCCAGACCAGACTGTCAAGAGAAAAAAAAAAAAAAGAAACAACGGCACGTGCAAAGAGCGACACGGCTTACGACAGGGAAAAAGAACAATAGGAGCACAGATTATCGGCACGGAGTAGCGACGGAAGGCCTACGCTCTAACGCATTACATACTACGGCAATGAAGGCAGAGAATCGCAGCCATGGACGACGGCGACGGCATGGCCGGCCCAATTAAACTCAATCCTCCGATGCTGTTGTAGTCGCTCGCGAAATGGCCCGACAAGTCTGGCGATGGATCATGGAAGCCGTCACGGGCCGTGTCAGCGTCGCGGATGAGACGTGGATCGGCAGTCGGCGCCATTGCCAGTTACACCCGGACTGTCTTGTGCTCTGGTGCCGGTGGCCTGAGAACATGCCACCATGTCTCCATGCATTCATACACTCTTCAATTGGTCTCAACCTCGCTGTTCCCGTGTTGCGGCGTTTCTCCCATTCTGCAGACAGACATGTAGAGCGACGCGACGACAATGAAACAATTCATGTCCGTCACTGAAACTCCCCCACAGTAGGCAGTGGGATGGGTAAGGTAGTGCGGGTGGGAGAGCTCTCGCCTGCTGCAGCCCACCAGCGCCTGGAGCTTTTTCGTCTACAGGTCTGTGGGGACTCGGCTCCACCAGGCCCGTCGTGGGGTGAGTGGAGACAATTCTTGGCACGCTTGCGGCCTTGTCATTGGGCTCTTGGCTCCACCGCCCGGTACGCCTCACATGCATTTCTGCCAATGGGAACGTGCTGGATGTGCCCCGCCACCCCTCCAAGTTGGGTCGTCGGTTGTGGTTGGATGTGGGCAGTCACCGGTTTTCAGTCGACCGACCATTGTGTGAAGAGTCATTTTCCAGAGATGGTGGTCACCAACTTTGCACAGCCAACAGCATGATAAGCTTGCGCTTTTTGATCTGTGCAGCCGCTGAGTAATTTGTGTGTCTCCTTGGAATTATTTGACAGAGATCGATCGACTGGGCGCTGAGTACGCGTTACATGGAAAGGTGTCCAGGTGAGAAAGCGAAAGATGATGTCACTCAAATTGGTCAATGGTCGCAAATCTCTCAAGAGCCAAGATGTCCATTGATTCATCAGCCATGCGACAACATCCTCCAGCTAGTTTCTGTCGATGGATTTCCAAGCTCGTCGACCGACCTGCCGTTGTAAATTTAGCAGTGCGGTGCATTCGAGTCAATGGTTAGCAGTGCGGCAATGTCCGTGACTTCACTTTCTTCTGTCCCAACATCCAGGCCAGCGGATGCCGGATCCACGGCGGCGACCAGAGATCATCGTCTATGAGTCGAAAAAAAAAAAACAATTAGACTCTGGGCCTGCTTCAAATGTGATGGAAGTAACAATGGGCAATCGTTGAAAGTCAGGTAAACGCCGCAGGATGGAAAATAACATGTAATTTGAGGACATCCGTTAAGGATAAGTTTGCAGACTCCTTTGTCTTCAACCCTGTTGTGGGTTTTGTTTACCTTGAATATTATTGATACCTGCATCGTCACTGACTTCAAATCGAAACATCATGGCCAATTCGCCGCCGGAGTCGCCATTATGCAGCCTTGACTCTTGTGGCAGCAGCGGCCGACCCGCCATCCCGGGCGTCCAGGGGCTTACGGCGTCTCATTGAGTGCGGGGCAAATTTCTGGACCCAGCAGCTTTTTTGTCGCCCCGCCGCCGATCGTCGGCCTTGAGCCCTTGACATTTTAATTATCGACACAACATCGCCGTCTTTCAGCCTGTGACTCTTTCACATCCACTCCAGCCTGCCTGCCTCGCTCCCTATCTCCCTCTCTCACTCTCCCAGCGCTGTCGCTCGCCCGCTCCTTTGCTTGACGATCGATTGGGTTTGCTAGCCCAGCAACCAAACGCTCTCTTCGACGACCCGGACGAAGAAAGAAAGGAAAAACAAAGGCAAAAAGCAGCAACAATGTCCGAGACCAACGGCATCACAGCCAACGGCGTGTCTGAGCAGACGCACACCCCGTCGCAGCGCTACCTCAGCACTCGCGGTGAAGACAGTGGTCTCTCCTTCGAGGAGGTAGTCCTGAAGGGTCTGGCTACCGATGGTGGCCTGTACATTCCCGAAGAGATCCCCCAGGCTGCCGACTGGCAGTCGTGGAAGGATCTCTCCTTCGTCGACCTCGCCTTCAACATCCTTTCGCTCTACATCTCTCCCGCCGAGATTCCTCCCGCCGACCTCAAGGACATAATCCAACGCAGCTATGCCACCTTCCGGTCAGAGCAGGTTACCCCTCTGATCCACCTCAAGGACAACATTCACCTGCTCGAGCTGTTCCACGGCCCGACCTTTGCCTTCAAGGACGTCGCCCTGCAGTTCCTAGGCAACCTGTTCGAGTACTTCCTCGTGCGCCGCAACACCGGCAAGACTGGCCGCGACCGGTACCACCTGACCGTCGTAGGCGCTACCAGCGGTGACACCGGGTCGGCCGCCATCTACGGCCTGCGCGGCAAGAAGGACGTCTCTGTCTTCATGCTGCACCCCAAGGGCCGCGTCAGCCCCATCCAGGAGCTGCAGATGACCACCGTACTGGATGCCAACGTCCACAACCTGGCCGTCGCCGGCAACTTCGACAATTGCCAGGACATCGTTAAGGCGCTCTTCGCCGACCCAGAGATTAACGCCACCCACCGCTTGGGCGCCGTCAACTCCATCAACTGGGCTCGTATCCTCGCCCAGACGGTCTACTACTTTCACTCCTACTTCGCGCTGGCTCGCTCGCCCGCTGCCCCCTCCGGCTTCAAGCTTGGCGACAAGGTCCGCTTCTCCGTGCCTTCCGGCAACTTCGGCGACATCCTCGCCGGCTACTTTGCCTACCGCATGGGCCTGCCCGTCGACAAGCTCATCGTCGCAACCAACGAGAACGACATCCTCGACCGCTTTTTCAAGACGGGTCGCTACGAGAAGAACACCTCGTCCAACTCCGCCGACCCCGTCAAGGAGACCCTCTCCCCCGCCATGGACATCCTCGTCTCGAGCAACTTCGAGCGTCTCCTGTGGTTCCTCGCATACGAATTTGCCGCAACCGCCGGCCTCGACGACGCCTGGAACAAGAAGCAAGCTGGGCAAGAAGTCTCGGTCTGGCTGCGCGATCTCAAGACTAAAGGCGGCTTCGGCCCCGTGCACGACGACATCCTCTCCGCAGGCCGCCGCACTTTTGAGTCCGAACGTGTCAGCGACGAGGAGACGTTGGCCACCATCCGCGATTTGTACCGGCAGGTCGGGTACGTGTTGGACCCCCACACGGCCGTGGGTGTCGAGGCGGCGCGCAGGTCGGCCACGAGGACGCCCGAGGGCGTGCCCATTATTTCGCTGTCGACGGCGCACCCGGCTAAGTTTGCGGGGGCAGTGAACCTGGCTCTGAAGGACGAGGAGGGGTTCGATTTCGAGGCGAAGGTGTTGCCACCTGAGTTTGTGGGGCTGGATAAGAAGGAGAAGAGGGTGCAGGATGTGGCGAATGATTGGAAAGCTGTGAGGGATGTGGTAAGGGCGGGCGTTGAGGAGGAACTCAAGGCTGCCGAGGCTAGCTCATAAGACGAGCTGGTCGGTCCATCTGTTCCTTTTTTTGCATATGCTATTGTATCTTGTTCTTATGTATACATTTTGAGGGCAGCGTTTCTTGGTTTAAAATTTTTTTTTTTTTTTGGATGGCATGGACGGAATGCACTAAGCGAGCTGAGCCTCTTGCATATAGGGAGAATCAAAATACCAGACTTGCTGGGCACAAGCATAGTATTGCATTGCTGATACCAGCTTGAATTTGGATCGACCGAACGAGGTTGATTTTGGTATTAAACATAGACGGAAGTAGGGTAGGAAAAAGAAAACCGAGATTCTTGGTCTACGCTGATGATCCCCTGTGATGTTTGATCAACAGGTAAGTAAATTTGGGTATGAAAGCATCGCTTTCATTCCACCTAATACCACTAATACCGTATACAAAAGAACCCCCCTCCCCAACTCTCCCAACTCTTGGATGGATGGATGGATGGATGGATGATCTATGAGCCATCTAGACACACTATCCTGTCCATGCAATTTAATCTCCCTCCCCCTTCGCTTGACAAGCGCCGCTTGAATCAAGCTAGGCAGGTATAATGCTTCTCTCGCCGAGATCCCCCGGGTGCCTGATGAATGTGACAGAACCCTCAACAGACGTGAAAATAGTTGAATAGAAAGGGATGAAACGGATATATAATTTGACACCAATAAGAAAGCCAACTCAACTCAACAAAACATCACCTCTTTCCTCACATGCTTCATTGCCTTCGAGTCTAGTTCTCCTGTCCTCCACCTCCCACAAGTGCCTCATGCCTGGAGGGCAAGGAGCATTTTTCCACTCCCCTCACTTGCACGGCTCACTAATATCTATAACTTCATCAACATAGTCTTCATGAAAACATTCGTGCTCCTAGTCATCCTCCTCCTCCTCTTCCTCTTTCTCCTCCACAATATTCTCATCTTGATTCTTATCAGGCAGCAATTCAATAAGCGCATCGAACACTAACTTTATGGTCTCGTAGTCCATGGCTTCAAAGTCCAGCTGCATGAGTTTGTCTATGTCCAGGGGGTCATCCAAGTCTAGGTCCGTGACATTTAACTCTTCGGCGTTATCGCCATCCAAATCATTGATGAAAAGCGTATCCTCGCCTTTGTTGTTGTTGTTGTTGTTGTTGTTGGTGTTGTTGTCGTTGTCATTATCCTCACCGTCGTCGTCGACCATGGGTTTGGTGCAGTTAAGTCCTCTCTGGCAGAATCTGGACGGTCTTCCAAGGACAAGGTTCCTCGTCTTCGCTGCCGTCGTTGTAACTATTTCTTGACGACGTTACTTGCTGATCAATCTCCATACGCGTTCCAGCACGCTGTCTTGCTCGCTTTCCTCATCGACAATGTTAGCCCTTCCTTATTGTGCATCCTCTCCGACCATCCTGATGCAGGTTAGGGTATCTCGTCTATCATTGTTTTTGGTTGTTCGACCATTGTCATCTCTTCCCTCATGACCACAAGCATTGTCATTATCACAACTAACAGCATAAGCTGCCAGGTTAGCAGGTTTTGGTTGCTCTTACACTTCTTGCTGGCACAGCATAGTAGTAGCTTGCCACACCAGACACTCTGCACACCCAACCTCGCAACCTGGGGCCAGCCGTTGAAGCTCATTAACGCTCCCCTGAGCTCGTGACACCCGGTGGTTGTGGTCAATTCCACTGTTTACATTGTTGCTTCCCTGATCTCCTTCATAATGCCGACTAGTCAATCGTCGGTGCTGTTGCTGTGGTGTTGGCAAGTGATACTGCTGTTGCTGCTGCAAAAGGAGAAATTCCCATTCCTAAAGGAAGTAGTCGCCAGCGCCACGGCGGTTGCCAGGGGTATGGCGCTGGTCGTCGGGGACGGCGGAGAAGATGCTGAACTTGGTGCGATGGTCACGGTCAACAGTCATGATGGAGGCCACGTTGCCGCAGCGGTAGCAGTAGTTGGGGGCGGACCAGACAGTGACGACGGATTTTTCGGGAAAATGATACTGAGCGAGATTAGCCGTGAGGGTCTTGTAAACGCAGAGAGAGAAGTGGGCATTCACCTTGTATCCTTCATTCACCAGTTGGTGAGCACGAGCGATGGTGGTTAATCCATTGACATGGTTGAATTCATTAGCAACCTTATTGCCGAACAGCCAACCAGCACCACGAGGGCTGACTGCCCAGGTCTCAATATCTTCCGGATCACTCCAAACCAGATCACAGAATGCTCCTTCATGGGGTATTTCTTGTGCCCGCGCAACGACGCGAATTTGATCGATAGTACGAATTTCTGGGCTGAGGCCACCGTGCACACACAGCACGGTACCATCAACAATGGCAGCCAGGACGAGGAAGTCAAAGACCTGGCAGCATGCCTTCCACACGGAGGCATTACCATATTTTTGCTGGCATTCTTCGTAGAAGCCATATACTTGTGTTATTTGTCGAGATTCATGGTTGCCCCGTACTAGGACTATCCTGTCGGGATATCTGAAAAAAAAATATTAGCGCAACTGGGCTTCTTATGCTGGGCTCTGGCCACTAGATCTTACTTGGCCTTCAAACACATCAACAATGTAAATGTTTCCAAACTGAAGTATCCGCGATCGACAAAGTCTCCAAGGAACACAAAACGGGTCTCAACAGACTGGGAACCTGAATCAGCAGGACGAGGGGCCGTAGGCGCACTATTGGCCTCATCCTCTGCCTCAGCCGCCGCCTCATCATCACCAGCACCGCTGGGCCCGGAAGCCTTTGTTTTGCCGTTCGCTTGTACTTTGGAGTCGAGATCATCTTCCGTGATGACAGTTGTGCTTGTGCAAGGAGGCTGGACATTGGACTCTCCGGGCATGCCACCGGCAACACGGAACAGCTCAAGAAGGTCGTAAAACTGGCCGTGGATATCACCACAAATGGTGACGGGAGTGACGACAGGCTGGATGTTGGACTCCTCCATAAGAACTTCCTTGACCATCTCGCAGAGTTGCTTCATGACTGGCTCGGGCAGATAGTGGCACTGCTTGGCCTCTTCGAGCCATTCGTCCAGGCCAGCACCCGGACGGAGGTTGGCCGGGCCCGGCTTCGGTGTGGCAGCCATTGGGGCAGGGGGAACAAATATTTCAGCAAGTTGAAGGGCGTAACAGGGGTGTGAGGCACGGAGGGAAGTCGAAAAACTTGAAGTAGAGAGAAAGAGGAAAAAAAAAAAAAATCAAAGGCGTTTTCCCCTACCCCACGACGGGATGGCTTGCGATGACTATCGGATCTGGAGTGGTGGGAGAGAGTTCAGAAGATTTGTTGGGACTTGATTTTGAGCCAAGCTAAGGGCATCTGCGAAGAGTTATTTTGTTTGATCTGGGCTGGGGTAGTACGAGGCGTGCTTGACATGCATGCAGCCAGGACCTGTGGACGTCGTCAATACCAGGTAATCGTTATCTGACCAGACTCGAAGGGAGATGCTTCAGCACACGCGCACACGCAAGCCGCCCATTCACCTGCTGCGGGGATGGTAAGGCCGCCCACACGGCGCCAGGGCCACATTCCAGCCCAGTGCCCCACACGGTCTGGTGGAGCGCGATGGACCAGGGCCGAGCCCCACGTCCCAAGCGCTGAGCAGCTGACAGATGCCAAGACTTGCTTCCATCCGATAACAGACCCCACAAGGTTATCGTCGATTTCCTGGGAGCTGCAATGATGAGCGCGGGTGAAGCGCATGCTCTCACCATCGCCGACCGGGCCATAATATAAAGGGTTGCCAACCACATCTTTACCTCCCTGAGGGCAATGAGGCGTATTTAAAGAGCAGGCCAGATTTCCTTTTCGTCCTCAGCTGTGGTAGCCCGCTTAAAGTTGTGCTCCGCCATTACAATTGCTTCCAAATCCTGATTCCTGAACCCCACGTCACACAACCTGGAAGCGTAAGACACTTGGTGGAAGACAACCTCCTTTTGGCCCTCATCAGCTCTTTGATCAATCTGATTCATATATAAACGAGCCAAACGACAACAGATTGAGGCACCCAGGCACCAAACATCGATGGCCACTCCAGTCCTACTTTCGAGAAGAGCGAACGGCGCCACGGCCACCCAGACCAACGATGAGTCTAAGGCACCCAAGGCGAAGCCGCCTCCTCAAGGCGAAAAGATAGTCATCCGTCGCTTGCCCCCAGGGATGACGGAGGATGAGTTTCTGAAGATCTTGGGCGACGAGTGGAAGCCGGGAAACGGTAAAGTCGACTGGCTCACCTTCTGGCCAGGCAAGGTCTCGCAGCAGTATGTCATAATGATTCCGTCTCTTATGCTCCACATGCTGACGTTCCATATCCAGTCCATCAAAACCATCACGACCTGCACGTGCCTATCTCCATGTGATTCAAAGGGACCTGTTGCCAGCACTGCTACAGACAGTGCAGGGGGCGAAATGGGAGGATGCTAAAGCAACGTGGGACGATCCCGCCTTGATCTCCCCCCCTACTGTCGAATTTGCGGTCTACAAAAAGATCCCCGGTGACAAGAAGCGAGTAGATAGCAAGCAAGGTACCATCGACTCTGACCCCGAGTTCATGGCCTTCCTCGAGGCTCTCGCGAATCCAGATGCTGTCAAGGAAACCCGTCCTGAGCTTGAGACAAGTGCCGAGGAGGCTGCCAAGAATGCAGTGGTCACGACGACGCCGCTTATCGAATATCTTAAGGAGAAGCGAGCGGCCAAAGCAAAGGAACTCGCTGCAGCGAAGAGCGCCGCCAAACATGCTCGTCAGGAGTCGCAGAATACAAAGGGCAAGGGCGCTGCTGCGGCGGATGATTCCAAGAAGAAATCGAGGGATGGGAGGGGCGACAGAGACAGAGACAGAGACAGAGATCGTGACAGGGATAGGGATAGGGATAGGGATCGCGACAGAGAGTCGGAGAGGAAACCTAAAGAGTCGGTCAAGATTCTCACAAAGAAGGCTGCGTCCGAGGCCGCGAACAAGAAAGCTGTTGCCGCTGCTGAAGCCGCCGCTGAGGCTGCCAAAGCAGCTGCCGCGCAACTCCAACAGGCTTCGCAGCAGAATGAGAAGCCCAGTGCGACAGAGCCTCTGCCCAAGAATCGCAAAGCTGGAATCGCCAACGCAGCACGCATCTTACAGCGCGATCTTGGTCTTGCTCCAGCTAAATCTGCTCGGAAGGCCCGCCAAGAAGCCGCTAAGTCCGAAGCAGAGAGCAAGTCGACTCCGTCACCGAAACAGGGCAAGGAGGTATCCTCGAAGGAGGCGACGCCGGCCTCTCCAGCTCCGGCTGCGACACATACCCCTCCATCTGCTCAGCCCTCGTCATCACCAACGCATGAAAAAGGACAGTCGTCCACACCTGCAGGCAAAGGCCGCGGCAAGAAGCGCGGTGGTGGTCCTGGCGGGGGTGACGATGACAACAAACCTAAGACGAACCCGAAGAAAGACAATAAGGGGGAGAAGTCTAGCGAACAGGTACCACCAAAACCGACCATGATTCTCAAAAAGAACAAGGATTCTCAGCATCAACAGCAACAGAATACTTCCCCATCACAGGCTCAACCACAACACTCAACAAACCAACCTCAGCAGCAACAGCAGCAACGCCCTTCTACACAAGCCAACAAACCCCAATCCCCGAACAACCCCAAAAATACCGGCGGCGGGGGCGGCGGTGGTCAAAACCCAAAAAAGAACGAAAAACAGAATCAAACAGCCAACCAGAATGCCAACCCCCCCTCCCAGCAGTCATCAACCCCAACTCCTGGCGCAACCCGCGCTTTCATTAAGCACGCCCCCGCCTCGCAAGGCGTAACCGACGTTCTCCTGCGCGAAGCCCTCTCCGCCTTCGGCACCGTCACATCAGTCGAGATCGCCGACCGCAAGAAGGGCTTCGCCTATGTCGATTTTGCGGAGCCCTCCGGCCTAGCGAAAGCCATGGCCGCAAGTCCGGTTGCTGTGGCGCAGGCGATGGTGACGGTGTTGGAGAGGAGGGAGATGGCGGGGAAGAAGGGTAAGGGGGAAAGGGAGAAAGAGGGGGGGAAGAAGGATGGGCAGGGGCATGGAAAGGACAAAGGGGAGAGGGAGAGGGAAAAGAAGGGGCGGGATCAGAAGGGGGAGAATAATGAAGAGGAGAAGGAGAAGGAGAGGGAGAAGGAGAAGGAGAAAGAGAAGGAGAAAGAGAAGGAGAAGCAGAAGCAGAAGGAAAACAAAGCTGTTGTGGCTGCGGCGGGGGGGGAAGGCCAACAGCAGCAGGGTCAAGCTCAAGGACAGGGTCAGGGACAGCATAAGCGCGGCGGTCGGCGTCGTGGTGGTAGGGGAAGAGAGAAGGATGGTAAGGAGGGAGGTAAAGAAGGTGGTGGTGAGGGTAAGGAGTCTGGGGGTAGAGGTGGCAGCGGTCATCATGGTGGGAAAGATGGGTCTGGGAAGAAAGGAGGTGCTGAGGGGGCTGCTGCTAAGGGAGCACCGGCTGATAACAGTTCGTAGGTTGGGGATGGCAAGCCGAATAAGGTACATGAGCTGATGGTTATTTAATAATATTTGAGGGGAGTAATGGAGGGTCATAGACACTGGTATATGAATCATCTTCTCATATCTTTAGCTGACGCTTTTCGTGAAGCTTTGTGCTCGAGTGACCTCATTCATCAGCGTTTCTTTTTTTGAAACTCACTTGGGAACGTTTTTGATGATCATCGACTTTGGACTTCCAGCCAAATATGGAGAGGTAAGAGAACCAGCACAGAAGCCATCATGAGACGCAAGAGGGAATCAACAAACAGCAAACCGAACTAGAAGACTATAAAAGGCCCGAAAATCATCACAACAGAAACAGTACAGCACTTTCTCATCATCCCAGAAACCATGACTCCTGATTACTGTGACGTACCCATCCCTACTGACTGACAGCTAAGTGAAACTCCAAGGGAAAAAAGAACCCACTAACCCCTCAACACCTAAAACACCATAGAGTCCGAAGCGCAGACCAATCCTGTGGGTTACCCTGCCCGTAACAACAACCTACCACACCCACCTTCCCAAGTCCTTTGTTTAACGATAATCAAGCCGCTACCTAGGTGCGTAATTCCACTACCCCGTTGGAAGTGTTCTGATCTGAAATTTGGATTGTAGACTCGGCAGCAAGAGTGTTTAGAATTGCCTGTGAGCAAGCCGGGTTAAAGATATCAAATAAAATCCATCCCTGGATCACCCTCATGGAAGACTGAGTGCCCAACTCAGATTGCTGTCGACGCGCCGTTTTTATGTCTTGTTCCGAAAAGGGTCAAAAAGCTAGGTTCACGGTCAACAGCTAAGCCCCGGCAGCCTACCTCATGACGATGCTTGACGCCGAAATCACGCTCAAGCCGTCACACGCCATAAGCCGAAGCATCCAACTTTTCCTCCGGATCCAGGACGCTACGGATAGTTCCATCAGTACACAACCTCGTAACACAGCAGAAAAATCTCAATCCACATACGAGACAAACTTGACCAGCGGACACTCGCCGCCCCGCTGCATATCAATGTTATACACATAGAAGTGACCGTCGCTAGTCACAACCATGACCTGGGGCGAGCTACTGCTCATAGCGACGACGCTGCGCAGGGGCGCCGAGGATCCGCCCATCAGGGCGCCGCTACGACCTCCGTTCTGATGGGGCCGCGGGATCTTGAAGCTGGCGAAATCGCGTTGTGGGTCGAACATCTCTGTGACGGACTGCGGCAGGTAGGAGCCAACGGCACCGGCGACGCTACGCCCGACGAGTTGAGATGATCGGCGAAGAAGGCTGCCGAAGCTGCCGCTTGACCGCTTGCTGCTGGTTCCGTTGTTGTTTGGGGACGGCTCGCCAACTTCGCCTACGCTGCTGCCGGGGTAGTCGGTACTGTCGACGCTGAGAGAGCGGGACCAGCGGTTGGCACGGGGCGAACTGGGTATGTCGGCGTCTCTGCTAGCGGCTGAGCTGGCTGTCTGGGGGGTGACTAGGCGGAAGATGTGGACGGTTTCCGAGGCGGATGAGACGCATAGCAAGGTAGAGCTTAGGTTGAAGGACATGCTGTAAATGGTCGAGGGATAGGTGCCACGGCGGAATTGGTAGAGCTTCTGGCCGCTAGGGACAGCGAAGACACGGATGATGGTGCCGGTTTCAGAGGCGGTTGCTAAGAGGTTGCCATCGCTGTTGAGGGCGACACAGCAAAGGGGAGACTTGTGGGCTTCGATGACGGTTACTGCCTTTAAGGTTAAAGCATCGAAAATGAGGACTTCACCCGAGGTAGGAGGAACGTAGGTCGACAGTGGAGGAGCATGAGCCGGTCGCCTCTCGCCGTTGTCTTCCCGAGCCTTGGGTAGGGGGTAAGCAATGTAGCAGCGCTCCGATGATGGCGACAGGGCAAAGATGGCATTCGGATTAGGGGAAGTCGCAATTGTCGACACCAAAGCCATGTTCGAGATGTCGTACAAGTAGATCTCCTCCTCAAGAACAACGGCTAGACGCTTTCTGTTGAGTCGCACGGCGAGAACGGCGGAAGGGAAGGTTAGCTCGCAAATGACGGAGCCGCGCTGCGTACACCATTTTCGTAAGTCATCTGCTCGACTCGCTGAAGGAGGAATCACGACGAACCTTTGTGTTCTGGATGACCAGATGTCGCGGTGACAAGACCAGGGCCACCAGGGACGTGGAAAAGAGCATCTCGATGATGGAGACATGGCCATCTTCACTATTGAATACCTTGGCAAAAGGCTCGGTGTGGAAGATACGGAAGCCTTTCGAGGTAGCCACAGCAAGACAGCTGTGGTCTTGGTTGAAGGTGACATAATTCAATGTCGCAGCCATTCTGGCGGCTGGCCGACAAGAGACGCGCGCGGCCTCTCTCGGTTTGAATGACGACGGCGCTACAAGCGCCGGTGAGGTCAGGGTTGGGAAGTGTTGGCCGTTGGAGAGAAGCGGGGTTCGTAGATATTCGGGGTTATTGCCGCCTGTTATTTCACAATTGGATAGGTTTTGAAGTGGGAGTTCAAAGGGCTGTAGGTTGCGGAAGCCTTAGGGGTTTCGACAAGCGGACGGTCACACCAAAGCAGACGTCCTGTGCGGCAGGCGCCGACAATGACAACAAGCTAGCGCGGAGGTCTGTCAAAGGCGCAAGCGATTCGATTTGATCCGTTGTGCGAGGTGTCCTGAAGCAGACCTCTCGAGTCCGTGTTCAGGCCGCCTGCCAGCGCACTTGCTTCGCCCATGCGATGGCAGATCACGGGGAGATTGGGAAAGATTGGGGAGTCATAAGCAAGTGGTTGGATTTGGGAAACGGCGGTCGAACTGGAAGCAGAATCGTGACCACCACGCGGGAGTGGAGTGGCATCGGCGGAGCTTAACGGCAGTGCTGGCGCTGCTTCCCTGTTCTGGCCAGAGCTCTAACAATGAAAGCTCGAGCCACGGGATCGGCGCAGAGCGGGGCAGGAGATGCCGTCCCACGTCTTGGCAGGTTGCGTGCGGGGGCCTTAGACTGGGTCATGCACGTGAATCTACACGTGAAATTCCACGTGACCATGCACCACAAACCTTCCCAATGCCCTTAACTTCACTCGAGCTTGGATCGATCAGAAGGTTATCAGCCTTGCCGAAAATCCTTTTCGTCCTCGGGGTCCTGGGCACCTCAATGAGCTCAGCCTTATGCTTCAGCAATAACGGTCGCAGTTCAGTCTAATGACATGCGGACTTTCAAGGCTAAGACAGCGTTGTGGAACAAACGTTGCAACATCTTTAGTGTTGCACGCGGACCATCAATGCTCGCCCCGATTGGTTGTGGCAGTCGGTGGCCCATTCGGATTTGAGCCCCTGCATCCACCGGGCCTGCAGCACCCGCAGCGTGCACTTACAAAAAGATCTGCGATTCCTAGACTCCCCTTGTCTTGGTTTAAAATCAACCTCTCCGCGTTCAACAGAGTTGTCACATGGGAAATGAAGAATTTGCGCTTCAATTGGTGACCACAGTGAGCGATTGAACATTTGCACAGAACAATCTGCAAGTCTCAGGTGTGGGATGAGGAGCCAAACACTATTGTCGTTTGGTCAACCTCTCGACGTTGCATCACAGATGCAGGTAGAACCAACTGCCCTCCAGCATGCAGACGGAACTGAGGCCGTTTGCCGTTTGCTCGTTTTCCAAGGCTCCAATTCCTCGAGATTCGCAAGTTGTCTTTGTACCTGTCTGGAGATGGGTAAGGTCAGCTTTGAGCTGTCAGCATCTTGATCACGGATGCAGACACTGTCGACAGATTCCAGTTCACTATGACAATGCCAGTTCGTCAAATGTTGCCGAGTTCTCTTTGACGTTTGCTGCCTGGTATGCCGGGGATTCATACATCATCCCACTTTCCCGGCTTCCATACGAGGAAGTGGCCGAAACTCCGGTGTAGGGTCCCTGCTTCGGACCAACTGCATGCCGCGCCCTTTATCAAACCGTCGCTTGCATATTCCTCATACTACTTATACCCATTTTTGCCAACGGTGAGGTCGGAGCCCTGTCTCTGCTGTAACGTTGCGTGTATGAGCCACCCAACCTTTCGACTTCGTGTCCTTCCTATTTTTTGCTTCCACTTTTCCCCGCAGTGCCGTTACGTGCCGTTTCTCTTCACAACGCTTATAAGAGCTTATAAAGCTCAGCCTTACCTTACTCCTGGATCCTGGACAGTCTATCCCTCAGAAAGGGTGCTTAGCAATTCCTGATACCCTCTTCCGTACTAGTTGTTGTCAGCTGCCCTGTTCCTTCTCGCACCTTCCCCTCTTTGTTGACCTCTCGCCATGTCGGGTTCGGAGGAAACAAAGCCTACGACGACGGGCTTGCTTCCTGCTTCCCACTGGAAGTCGGTATGTGACGTGTCCTAGCTCGTATATAAGAATTGGCGATGTATCATTCAGTCAACTAACGTTCTGTCAGCTCAACGTCGAAGAAGACGACCACAGCGATGCTTCCTCTTTCGCCTCCAGCAACGCAAGCAGCACCACCTCTCTCCGGGACAGCATCCTGGAATACCGCAAAATCCTGGGGCGAACCTATCACCACGAGCTGGGTGACGCAGAGAATTGGACACCGAACGATGACAAGCACACAGAGAGCATGGAGCTGGTCCACTACCTGACTCTCGTCGCCATGAAAAACAAGCTCTTCCACGCCCCTCTGGACACAGACAAGCTAAAGAAAGTCCTCGACGTCGGCACCGGCACGGGCCACTGGGCCATCGACTTTGGCGATCAATATCCCAACGTCGAAGTCACGGGGACAGATATCACCCCCATCCAGCCGTCATGGACACCTCCTAACGTGAGCTGGGAGATTGACGACGCAAACCAAGACTGGACCTGGCCCGAAAACACATTCGACTTCATCCACGTGCGGTATCTCATGGGGTGCATCCGGAACTGGAAGAAGTTCTATCAAGACGCCTTCCGCTGCCTCAAGCCTGGAGGATGGCTTGAGCACCATGAGTCTTCTTCCTCGTGGTACAGCGATACGGAAGGCGTTGGCCCAGACCATACCGTTGCCGAGGACAGTCCGGTGGGTCAGGCGGTAAAGATCTTCCAGAGTTCGGGCGAGAGGATTGGCCGGACGTTTCGAGTGTTTGAGGATGAGCTTCAGCAGAAGCTTATGAAAGAGGTTGGCTTTGTCGACATTGGATTCAAGAATTACGATGTTCCTATCGGGAGTTGGCCTGAGGATCCGGAGCAGAAGCAACTTGGCATTCTGGGAGGAGAGGCCCTTCTCGGCGATCTTGAGGGTGCGTATTTCTTCTCTCTTGAGCATGTCCTTGGCAGCGTTGTGAAAGACGCCCCTGGTTCATTACGCTAACTTACTGGCTCAGGTTACATGCTCTACGTCCTGACAAAGGTCGAAGGCTGGTCCGAAGACGAAGCCAGGACCTTTACGGCCCATGTGCGTGCACAGCTTCGCAAGCCTGGATTCAATCCTTACTTCAAGCGTCGTGCCGTTTGGGGCAGGAAACCAGAGTGATAGCTCTTTGCACCACAACAGGTTGCGGTGACACTGGGAAAGGGACGAGGTTGTGATGTGTCGGTTCGAATATGAAAATACCTAGTGGATTGATTGTACCTACGGTTTCACAATGTGAGACAGACAATAGGCTTCGTAAATCATCCATTTATTGTCTCCGCCCATCCCACAACACCCAACTCCTCAATCTATATAAACGGATAACGATGATGACGGAAACAAGTCTGCAAGCGCCATGCTAAGATATGCGAAAAATGTCACCGACAGATCCGGTTTACGAGAACTTCATTGCGCACTTTTGTAATGAATCCCAAGCCTGCCCTCCTATTCCTAAAACAGAACCAGAACGCCCTCCAATTAACGAGCCATCCTCTGACATCCCCTCACTCCTTGACACAAACTACTACCTCGGATGAGGGAACTTATCCTCCAACTGCATCCTCACACCAACATTCATACTGATCAGCTCCTGCACAAGCAGCTTCGCCGCATACGGCATGGTCATCTGGGTAACATTCGCCGTGCTCTGGCAAGTCTGGCAGAAGCCCTTGTAGCCAAACAACCCACACGCCTCGCACACATCGACCTGCGTCGCGTCCGAGCTAATCATCAGGCGCTCCAGCAGTAGCTGGCTAGCACCATATGCAATCAAACAATCGCGCTCCATCTCACCGAGACGCAGACCACCGTCGCGCGAACGACCTTCCGTCGGCTGGCGCGTGAGGATGGCGCGAGGACCGCGCGAGCGCGAGTGCATCTTGTCCTGCACCATGTGCTTCAGACGCTGATAGTAGATGGGACCGTTGAAGAGGTAGGCCTCGTGCGGGTTGCCCGTGATGCCGGACGTGAAGTAGTCCTTGCCTTCCCAGGAAAAGCCGTGCTCGATGAGGACGCGGCCCATCTCCTCGACGGGATGGGAGCGGAAGGCGTCGCCGAAGCCGTAGTCGGGGCGGCCGGCGACGACGGCGGCCTTGCCGGTCAAACATTCGAAGAGCTTGCCGACTGTCATTCGAGAGGGAAAACCGTGAGGGTTCATGATGATGTCGGGCACTATACCGCTGTCGGAGAAGGGCATGTCTTCCTGGTTGACGATAATGCCGACAACACCCTTCTGACCGTGGCGAGAGGAGAACTTGTCGCCGAGCTCAGGGCGACGGGTCTGGCGAGTTTGGACCTTGATAATGGCTGTGTTCTTCTCCGTATTCGACACCATCACCTTGTCGATGTAAGCTGGGTCGTTGATGCGGTAGTTGACAGGGGCAGGGACATAGGCATCCGAGCCGCGGTCACCGCCGATGCCAGTTGACGTCACGTCTACAGGAGTCTCCTTCATGATCATGGTCTCGCCGGAGCGGATCTGGTAACCGACAATGGCAAGACCGTCGCGGTCCAGGCAAGCGTGCTTGGCGATCGTGCGGCCCTCCTCATCCTTCTGCGGTCCGCCCAGGCGATCTTTCCGGCCGTTGGCATACTGCTGCAGCTCGGCCGTGTACTTGCGGAACACTTGGCAGCGTCCGAAGCCTCTATCGCATGAAGCCTTGTTCAACACCAGCGCGTCTTCGATATCATAACCCGAGTATGACATAACCACGACCGTTGCGTTCTGGCCGGCCGGCAGCTTGTCGTAATGAATGAGCTGAATGGTCTTGGTAATGACCATGGGTCGCTGGGGGTACACCAGCGTGTAGAGAAGGGTATCAATACGGTTAAACTGATTGTAAGCAATTGCACCAATGGCTTGTTTACCCATGGCGCATTGGTAGGTGTTACGGGGAGACTGATTGTGGTGGGGGAACGGAATCAGGCCGGCGACGGCACCCAGAATTGTAAACGGCTCAATCTCCATGTGGGTTGTCGCGCGTGTGATCTCATCCTCGTTCATGGCAATCAGTGCGTCGTTCTCCTCGTTGACATCGAGGTATTCGACCACTCCGAGCCTCAAGAAGTCATCAAAACTGGCCTTACCCAGTTGAAGAAGCCTCAAATGCTCTGGTTTCAACCTCGACTTGCCATCCTTGACAATAATATACGGCCTGCAGATGCGACCTTCATCTGTGGCAATGTGGATAGCCGAGAAGTGCTCGTTGGTATGGATACTGACAAACGGCGAGATGTGACCACGACGGCGCAACGTTCTAAACCGCGCGGCGAATTGCTTAGGATGTCGGGTCAGCGCAAATGGCGTACCGTTTAGATGGATGATATAGGAGCCCGGGCGGTGCATTTCGCTACCGGTGAAGACACGGATGGGCTCAACTCCAGGGACCAGATCGAAGATGCAATCCTTCACGGGCTCCTCATCAGCGTTTGTGGTGATGTGTGTCATGAGGGCCAAGTTCTTGACCAGACCGCAAGCTTCACCTTCGGGGGTATCAGATGTGCAGAGCATACCCCACTGCGATGGGTGAAGCGCACGGGGACCACTGACTTTCCTGGTCTTCTCGAACTGGCTGCTGATACGGGTCATCATACCGAGCGCCGAGATGTAACTGAGTCGACTCAGGACGTGAGTGACACCCGCACGGTTCATGTTGAAACGTCTGACTGTCCAGTTACCGCTCTGGATGGCGCGATTCAGACCCTGGGTAATGTATTGACCTTGACTGCTGATGGGACCGACAGGATCATAGGCCGACGTCCGGTTGGGCTTCTTGAAGAAATACTCCATGTTTCCCTTCAAGCTGGCAATAAACATCTTGAACTGATCTTCGAATAGCAGCGAGAGCAGCTGACCGGCCAACTCGAATCGCTTGTTGCCAACGAAATCACGATCATCGATCAGCTTAGGATTATGGGCGGCCATGAGGACGCGACGGACCATCATAGCGATGTAGATGGCCTTCGGGTAGAAGTCGAGGTCCTCAATAGTAATGTGGGCAATAATGAGGTTCGTAAGTGCATCAAGACCTTCCTCAACCGGGCTTCGACGCGGTGCATTGGGCGATCGACCCTTCTTTGAACCACCCATCTTGACCCTTAGACCGATGTACTCCAGAGCCTGCTGTTGCGTAAACACGCCGGCGCGGGTAGCTTCGTCAAAGTTGACAAGGAAGTCATCCTGGTACAGAGCATCACCGCCAGCCACAAGCTCAAGGATTTGGTAGTCAGAGAGGCCACCGAGGGCCTTGAGAACGATGACAATTGGGATGGGCTCGACGAGGACGTTGTGGTTAAGAACGATGCGGTCCTTCTTGAGAATGACATAGGTCTTCGACTTGCGTTCGTGAGTCGAACTGGTTACGGAGGCCTGCACACCACCGGTCTTTTCATCTGCCTCGACGATGACACGGTTCTTGCTGAGCTGCTCCTGAATCAGGATGACCTTCTCCGTGCCATTGATGATAAAGTAACCACCAGGGTCGAGGGGACACTCGTTCATAATTTCCATCTGGGCATTGGTGGCCTTGCTGAGCACGCACTTGGAGCTCTTGAGCATGACGGGGATGCGGCAGAGCGGGATGTCCTTGCGGACGATGCGCTTGCGGTCGCGCGAGTAGACGATGTCGACGACGACAGGAGCGGCATAAGTCATGTCGCGTAGGCGGCACTCCATGGGAGTGACCTCGTCCCGCGCCTTGAAATCGGAGTAATCATTGCGAGTTGGGGTAAGAACGCGGATATCGGTAAACTCGAGCCAGAAGTCCTTCTCCTGATCGCTGCGAATGGAGCGGTTGGCGCGGACAATGTCCTTAATTTCGTGCTCGACGAAGAAATTGTACGAGTCGATGTGCTGCTTGACAAGACCTGAAAATCGTCAGCGGCCCATTGACGCTGTTAATGACCGAGCAGAAGGTCTCGAAACCATGGGCGACGGGAGTGATGATGGTGGGCAGGGTCATCCATTACTCACCCTTGACCTTCAGGAAGGCAGGCAGCAACTGGTACTTGTCCTCCTTTGTCGAGATAGGGTCTGTCAGCTTCTTGCCATTGTAGAAAGGCTCCAGCAGGGCCTCGAAGCCGTCGTCTAAGGGTGCGGGAGCCATCTTCCCTGGCGGTGATGTTTGCTTCCTCGCTGCCCTCTCTGCTATTGAAGCGACCAGGGTGCAATGCGCTGACTGTGCAGACTCAACAATGATTTTTTGCCCCGCGCCCACTCTGTCTTATCGATAAGATCTGGAGCAGGTGGGGGACGACTGCACCTAAAACCAATAAGCCAGCAGGTGAAACCCAGGGCATCTTTCTCTCATCCTGAAGATACTATCACAAAACTTGTTTATCTTTGTAGAATTTGTGTTAGAAATAGATTTATCCGTCTTTCCATGATATAAGATGCATCATGAGAGTATAAACAACAAAGGCTGTCTAATGACAAGACTCTCGAATGCTGAAGTTGACTTGCAGCAAGTTGCTCTGGTTCCTGGCTCCACCCACAGCCTCCTGTTGGCAGGTGCCTCGGACGAACCAAAGTTCAAGCGTTCAAACTGTGAGCCTGAAACGAGCTCCAATGCAGCAGCATTCTGCCCTGCTCATAGCATCCAGAAATCGGCTTCCGACTTGGCAGGACATTTCTCTTAGCCACCCATGGTATTGCCACAGAAAGTCAGGTCACTAGGTAGATTTCATCTTGTTATATCTGGTAGAAGCCATCGTGACATACAGCACCGGGCGACCAGGGCATTGCATCCGCGGTGCATCAGAGCGCTGAGCTGGCATTTGTCACTTGGTTCCAGAGAGCACGGGTCTTGAATGGTGGGCTGTATTGCTTGCTCAAGGCCAGTGAGATTATGAGTTACGGATGTTATCTCTGCTGAAGCCAAAGAAAATGCCCCGCCTCTCGAGCATTCTCAACTTGATCCCTCCCGTGTAGTGGTTAACCTCCTCCCTCCAGTGAATCTGTGTGCATGATTCATACTAGGTATGTATGTCGACGTCTTGTGCTATTAACCAATTCAGAATGCGGACAATCATGTGGTACAATACCAGTCATTGACATTGGGGGCTTATCACTGTTTTTAAACATCTGGCCATCTGGCTGTGAGATCAAGTGTTCCTCTCCTGAAAGAGATTCCTCCGGGCCTTTATTCAACAAACACATAGGTAAGCCCAGGCCGAGGGACGATTCTTTTAAACCTAACGTCATCTCGGCTTTTGAAACTCGACTCACCGACTTTTACCTTGCCCATTTCCCGGAACTTGCAGCTTGCAGGGAGTTGTGGAGTGGAATTAATGCTGCCATCCATCCGAGCTCTTCGTTTGTCCCGGGGTACTGGCTGACAGCTCGCAGCCTCTACTCACCAAGGTGATTGCATGTGCGACAGCTATGACATCTGAACCGCCACATTTTGCCGCATAGCCCACTCTCGAGTATCTACTGTCGGTTTTAGCTGATGTACACTATAAGCATCTCATCGGCTAGCTGCGGAAGGCTGATTTCGAGATATGGTTCTTCTTGCGTTAGACGAATCATGGTTTGAACCGCGCATCCATTGTCATACAGAGAGATCAGCGCGGATCCTGCGCGGGCGGGTGTGATTCACTCCGCACACTTAAGCCTTCGCCGAAGCCAAGACATAGTCAGAGGCTCAAAAGGCAGAACTTGTGGGGTTTCAGTTGCACTTGGTGCTTCTGTCTTTGTTTTCCTCAAGTGACTTTACAGTCAAGCGCAGCAACCTGTCTGCCAAGCATTGGGATCTCCCAGCTCGCCCACGTGAGGATCAACCTAACTCAGAAATATCCCATGGTTATCGTAGCTCAAGAGCAAGGGGCTGAGCAACAACGCCCAACCAAGGCTGGGTGGTTGGAGTCCCTTTTGGAGAAGAAGAGGGGGCTCGAGTTCCTCTAGCGGCGGGATGAATGTCCCTCTCTTACGCATGTGCGGGCAGGAACATGTGCGGGCAAGGATGCCACTCTGGCCAGCTCCACATCCATGACCCTGGTCAGCACGCCTTGGGATGAGAGGGGTTGCGGCCCGTTTGGCAGCGGGGAAGAAAAATGACGAGCAGAGCAACCAATCTGTCTGTCCCTGGAAGTCCCCTGGACGTGTAGTTTGTGCGAAAGTCTTCTGGAGCCCCGGAAGAAAAATCGTGGAAAAAATCGTAAAAAAATTGAGTCAGATCAAAGATGAGAGTTCCATACAGTTTGAAGAGCGAAGAAACAGACTGAAACGACACCAGTGTTTTTGCAGGGGAACTTTGCCGTTCAGATCCCTTTTGAATACACCCGGATAAAATGCCTAGGCCAGCCCAAGCCCCTCGGGTACCCAGCCAGGCTCGCTAGGTTGTTACTTGGTCACAAGAGGCCTATGCTGGGTTGGGACATAAGTAGTTTGCTGATGGCGGAATTACTAAAGATGCTTGACAGCATGCTTGTTCCTGTGTCTTGGTCTGATCTTCAGAGAAGGTCGCCACTGGTAGCAGAGCGTCTCCTTGAGCTTTCACTTCGGGCATTTTCGCGATCTCTCTTCCCGGATCCAGCTTCAATCCAGGAATCTCGCGGTTACAAAGGCCAGCCAGGCACAGACAAGGGAACTTGTGGGGACTAGATGGAGGTCTTCCGCCCAATGACTGCAAACAGATAGGTAATTCGGTCCTCAGAAGTCCCGGTGTCGGGCATGCTGTTGTGAGTTTGCTGATGATGTGCAATTCACAAATCTATCTGGGGATCCATAGGTTCCTCTCAGGCTGAGCCTTTCTCCCCACATGGGCGACATTTACAAGAGTCGCCTTTCTGGAAGCAGTACAAGTAGGTAAGTTGTCGACTGTGCCGGTGGTGGAGGATGGCAAGTAGCCAACACACATCCTCCATCTCGCTCCAAACTTCGTAAATCCTACAATGGTTTAGATTATCTTTTGCATGCATTGGAACGCATGGATCCGGAACTGAACCTGGGGAAGAACAGTGATCTCCACAAGATGTGCCTGGCTATACCACCTTGCTTGGAATGTGTCGCAGCCAGGACCAGCTGGCTTAATTGGTAGCGCGCAATATAGTGGGGGAGCAGACTCCGTTCCTGGCTCTTTGTACCCTCACACTGTAACCTCCGTTTTGGCGTCACAGTGGCTGACCGGCAGCCACCTCAGGTTCCAAGCTGCTGGCCGATTGTCCTAGCTGCGCTCCTAGGTATCGATGGTCCGTTCGGCACTCGACCCGGGAGAGGTGGACTCGAAAGCTAAGGCAACTTGTATCATGTACGCTATGTGCTTTACAGTCCCGAAGATGCCGCTGGGCTGCTCCAGGGAGAACACTTGGAGAGCTCGGAGTCGATGCCAGCGCAGACTAAAGCAAACATGGACCCGCGAACACATGCTGTGCTGGAGATTGGGAGGGTAGTGAGGTTCTCGTGCCGAATCGTCACCACCTCCCACAGCGTCTAAAAACGCTAACGTCCAATGCACCCAAGTATCCATGCAGGACAGGGACAAGCTGTTCGGACCGGATCTGGGCATCTCTGGGCAACGCGGCTAGCCCGTTTTTTGTCAAACTGTACACCATTGGCAGAGCGCCACTGTGAAACGACCGTATACTTGGCTTGTTGGAGACGCTGGGGTTAGTGACACAACAACACAGCATGGAAACAAGTGAGCCCAAGACCCAAGGTTGACACTTGACAGGCTCAAGCACCTGCTAGGGAACCTGTTCTTGTAATCAAACATCCATCTGCCGGCTATGTGTCTGGCTGCCGCGCCATTTGCCAGCCAGCAGACCCAACTGCCCAACAACTGTTTTAATATGCCTGTGCACTGTGTATGTTGTATGTGTTTTGTGTTCTGAGAGCCCTCCTCGAAGTCCTTGCAGCGTCCCTTTGTCGAAAAGCCGCTGGCCTCACGAAAGATTCCAAGCAAGTCCGAGGTCTCTGTCCGCGTAGGTATCAGGCTGGGACATTTTTGAAGAGCCGGAGAAGTGACCTGATGGATGCGTGGGGACACAGTTCGACTCTTCGACAACGCCTAAACAACTGAGAGGTGGGATGGACAAGCCCAGCTTTTTAGCGCAGAGATTCGAGAGCTCTCTCTTACTACGCCCAAACTCCCCAAACTCTCCGTACTCGCCCTTTCAAGCAACCGGCACGGCACGTCAAGTTGCGAGCGTGCATGGAGCAGCAGCAGGGGAGGGGCAGCCGACGGTGACCCCACAGCAGCCCAATCGCCGTGGCGGGGATGGGGCTGTTTTAGCATACGCCAAAGCTTGGACCCTGCGCAGCCAACCCTTTTCCAGTGCTTGTCCCCCCAGGGCCCAGCGGCCCAGCTTCTCTTTCTCCGCTGCCAGGGGTCCTCCACTTGCTGCTGGGTTGTCCTTAACCCGAACCTTGACCCAAGTCGGCCGTTCTTCATTGTGTCTACTTCTCTTCCTCCCTGTTGCTTCCACGCTTCCCCTTCTGTACAACAGCCGTTCGCTTTCGTTGCTGTTGCTCCTGGTCTCCAGGGCGCAGCGTGTGCCATCAAATTTTTCTGTCCAGGTCAGTCAAACTCGACTTCCGATGCCCCTCCGCGCTGCAGGCTCGCCAGCAACCAAATCTCTAGGCCGGAGGGAGGGGGCGCTCCGGGCGTGGGACGGTCGAACAGGTCATCGCCTGACTGCGAGCCGGGGAGAGATGGATGTTGAAGACAAGCGACATCGCGCACACAAAGAGCCAACGCCTTTAGGCACGGGGGGCCATGGGCAGACGGGCAAGGCAGATGACATCGCCTCGAAGCCCTCTCTGACTATCGTCGACTGCCGTTA
>Ga0065720_1019149_pt1 | contig 35384 bp, 22 predicted proteins | sample Thericmetagenome_FD_59107 | JGI IMG/M metagenome (GOLD analysis project Ga0065720, IMG submission 59107) | Thermophilic microbial communities from the Joint Bioenergy Institute, California, USA of rice/straw/compost enrichment - eDNA_2 v2... | ecosystem: Engineered > Solid waste > Grass >... | reverse complement strand
TTGTTGACGCTAACTAACGTTGGAAACAGATCAACTCGGCTCATGAGACGCTCACCCGCAAATGGACTGATCTGAAGCGTCAGTTCCAATGATAGATCAGCCTGGAGCTTGAAGGGCAGATCGGATACTATATCGACTGGCTCCTATATCTTACCGATATCCTGATAAGTTCCCCTCTTCGGACCTCAACGATCTTCCCTCAAGGGCATCGGCATGCTGTTTACAGGCCGGGGGTAATGCAGAATACTGTATAGCCCGAGAAGACATGGGGGAGAAGATCTATGAAGAAAACAAGATCCTAAATCTGAAAGCAAGCATGAGCTCGGGGGAGAAAGAAAAAAAAAATTCATATATTGCTCTGCCCCTCCTCAGGGGGTTACCCACTTCTTTGCTTGACCACACATTGCATGCATGGCACAACATGACTGTAGCCTGCTGGACAGCTAAACAGATGGGCAGAAGTATGAATGGCTGGACGGGAAGAAAGAAAGAGAATAGAGGTGTTAGGTAGACGGTTGCTTGGTTGACTGGCTGGTATGGATGGATTTGCTGGATGAATGACTGGACTGTTGGACGGGCTAGATTGCGCTCCTGGCGGGTTCCAATGGATCACTCATGTGGAAATCGCCCTATTTTTATTGCCTACCTACCTCTCTGACGCATCATTAACATCACAGGTCTTTAGGAAGTAGGGTACCCAGGGCTATTTTGGGATGCTTGGTTTTGCTTTGTGTTTTCGTTTTGGCATTAAGCAAGGGTGCTACTACACTACTACTACCAACTACGTCATCTGCGCATATATGTATGAACGAGGAGGAATAGCAATAGCTGTATAACACGGAGTGGTTGATCATAGTCAAGTTAGACGGATTGGCCGTAGAAGTCGTCTTGAATATTTTTCATTGGAAGCTTACCCTCGGCTTCAGATTGTTTTTTCCACACAGCACCTCAAAACACGCTGAATAGTGGGCCTACCTGGTGAACTACAAAGCGCTGTCACGGAATAGATGGCATGGAGTGGCTTCTCATGTGGCATCTGGCTCAATTAACTCGGCTCGGCTGTGCTGTCTTCATCGTGGTGGTATTCGTATTCCCATTGCCCTAAAAACCCTGCCATGCCCTGTTCCCGGAGACGAAGCAATTGGAAATCAAATCGCAATTGCCGCCTTGTTTTTTTTGTATATCCGTAAAACACCCCACCAAATGTCACGAGACGAAGCAGCAGCAGCAGCAAAGCAAACCTAGACCCATCAACACCAAGGCGAAATGCTGATGATCCGAGCTCCCAAGTCCAGATTGGCCCCTCCCAACAACGACCAACAACCGCTATCCCCTTGACCCGCGAAGCATTTACTTGTGCAGCTTACGCTGGTAGAAGGCAAGCTCCTCACCCTCCAGGATGTAACCGTCAGCACGGCCGGACTGGCCGGGGCGGCTGGAGATGATGGCGTAGAGACGGCCAGCCTCGAACTGCTTTTCGAGGGCAGGGTCGACCTTGCCGTGGGCGGCGAAGCGGGCAGCCTGCTTCTTCTCAACGGACTTGCTCTTCTTCACCTCCTCAACAACCTGGCCCTGCTTCTGCTGGCGACGGCGGCCGAGGGGCTGGCCGTAATGAGCCTCGTACCACTGACGGAAAGGAGCGGCATCGATCTGAACGACGGCCGACTTGGTCAGGGTGTTGGTGCGGACCAGCTCGTTGTTCGAGGGATGGTCTGATAGTTTTGTTAGTTATTTTTGATGCTCTATGCTTGGATAGAGTCAGAGCAAAACATACAGACGACACCGATGATACGGGTCTTGCGGGTGCAGCCCTCAGAGCCCCAGGCAAAGTTGCCCGAGTCGAGACGCAGAGCACGGTACTTGTGGTTGCCACCGCGGGTGCGGACGATGTGAATGCGCTTGGGACCGATACGGGTGTTCGCGGGCTGGCGGCCCAGCTCGAAGGCTCTCTTCTTCCCTGTAAACGCAACTGTCAGCCACATCGGCCTCTCCTACGTGCGTTTGAACAGGCTCAGAACGCGAGGGGTCAGTTCCTGTAGCGGAAAGCTCCACCTCCTCATTGAAAGGTGACTGCGGCAGAGCTTGCACACCACAAGAACCTCCCAAGCGGACCTTCGAGTGCCCCTGGTGCCGAGGGGCAATTCCTGTAGATATAGGTGACCGAGGAGAAGATTTAAGACATACGGTAGAAGCTGTAGCGCAAAAGAAACGTTAGCGACTGTTCTTAATCTAAATCCCAAGTTCATTCTACAATGAAAGGATCAAGATAGGAGGGATTGTACGTACGCCCGCTTGGCACCGGTGTGCGAGCGCTTGTGGCGCGAGTCCCGAGAGATACCCATCTTGACTTATTCTGCTCGACAAAAACTTGAGTTAGTCGCCCGATTTGCTATAGACAGGTGATGTCGAACGGTAGGTGGTGGGTAGGAATTGAAGATGTTGAAAGCTTGAAGGTGTGCGTGGGAGTCGTCGCGAAGCGCTCGCTGCAACGTGGAAAATCCGTACAGCTCGGAGACGATCTGACTTCGTCGAGATTGCAAGGATTCGATGCAGATATGGGCGTATTCGTGAAGATTAAAGTCGAGGAACAGAGGGTATGACTTACCTCGCTGGTCGTTAGCTGAGCGGTTGTTCGAGAGTCGGATCCAAGATGCAGCGATTGATTTTGGAAAATGTGGGCGAAATTTTTCGGCACCAAGTTCCACCGCTGCCGAGATGGAACCCTGCCCCATGCGGTGGGGTCGGGCTGGGTTGAAAAAGCACAAACCAGAGACCTTTGAGAATTGATCCAACCCTAACCCTTATAGTTAATAGGACCACCAGACTCATAACAAGGTACCAGCCTCGCTCGATGTCCAAAAGCAACAGGTTGAATAACAGAGATGGTGAGCTCTGCACTAGAAAGGAACACAAGTTGTAGACAATCAATTCATTCATTTCCATTTGCTCCTGAATAAGGGGGGAATTCATCGCAACTCTATCGCCAGACTCATCTGTCCTAGCAAAGGCCAAGTAAAAGCTGAGGAGAGCGGCCTGCACTCCGCTTTCCCCTGCCTGCAAGACCTCGCAGTCAGACCCCAGCTATTAAAGAGGAAAAAAAAGCTTAACAAATACATGCAACATCAATGTACACTCTTCTCTGAATCAACGTGCAATATCGCCGCCCACCAACCTCCTCTCTTTCACCATCCTTGTGGACCCGATCCCTGAAAATGTAGTAATCATGAACTTTATCTCTTCCATAACAGCTTGGGCAATTTTTTGCCCTCTCTCCTGGCCATCTAAAATCTTCCATCTTTCCCCAGACTCCAATCCCAATACACCCATTCCTGCCAATCTTTCTTCAACAAAAGCTCCCTAGTTTACGCGAAGCCAAAGTAGTCGCTGCCAGCGGTGATGGCCTTGAGCAACTGGCTGCGGAGAGTCTCGTAGCTGTCATACTCAGGGAGGTCAAGTTCTAAAGGTTGAAGTTAGCATGCCATCCTTCCTTCAGTTAAAGACAATTGGGTTATGTGGCTTACGGTTGAAGCAAGTATGAGAGCTAGGCAGCCGGTCTTTGCTGCCGTAGTCGCGGTGAATGTTGAAGCGGTTGACGCCGTTCATGCCCTCGAGCTCCTTGAACCCGTTGAGCGGGACCTTGGAGGTACCTGTCACGAACTGCAGCAGCTTGGCCTGCTCTTCCTTGTCAAACGAGCGTACCGCGCGCCAGAACCATTGGATCTGCGGCGAGGCGGCAGTGTAGTTGTGGTACTCGGTATTGCTCTTCCAGTCGTCGATGTCGATATCCGGCAGACCAGAGATCAGAAGCTCAAGCTCCTGCTCGTTGAAGATAGAGATGAGGTCCGCAGGTATGATGTCGTGGAAGCCCTTCAAGAAGTGCTCCATCTGCTCCTTGACGGACGTGAGAAGCTTGTGCTCCACAATGAGCCGGACGTACTCATGCTTGTTCTCCTCGGTGACCGGAATGTTGCGTCCATTCTCGATGAGGTCCACCACCTTCTTGACACCAAACTCCTCGTCCTCGATCGAGAATGTCTCGGTGATGACGTCGGTGATGTCATTCTCGAGCATCCAGATGAGAGACTTGTAGTATTCTGGGTCAAACGATTCCATATCCTTGACCGAGACGGGTTTGCCGAGGATGCGCTTGTAGACAGCACGACTAAAGTAGCAATCCAGCAGCCGCCCCTCGTAGAGGGCCTTGCCGATGATGCGCCCGATGAACTTGAAGAACAGCAGGTGTTCGGGGTTGATGCCGCTGAGCTTATTGGGATGGAAAGTCGTGCGGTCCGCCGATACAGGCTCGAAAAGCGCATAGTTAGGGTCGAACATCTGGCGGGCGAGCACTTGGAACCACTCGCGCGTAACGCCGCCGGCATCCACACCCTCCTCGCCATGGAAACGGATATTAAGCTTGCCATACTTCATCTCTGGACCAGACTTGAAGTAGAGTGACTTAAACGAGTCGTGGAAGACGTGGTCACGGCGCACTGACAGCTGGAGGGTCGGGTACTGCTGGCGTTGCTGGTCACGGCTCTTGGCATGTACGCTGCGGTTGAAGTAGTTCCGCTTGTTGTCGAACTCGAGTACCTTGGGGTTCTTCACCAGCAGAGAGAAGGTGCCAGACATGAGCTTCGGGTTCTGCCGCACGAGCTCGTTCAAGATCCGGCGATGCTCTTCGGTGAAAGTGAAGAACAGGCTCGCCATGCGGTCCTCCGGAGGCGGGGTAGACAAGGGCATATTCTTGCCCAACACCGTCTGAGAGGAAGCCTGAGAAGCAGCGGTCTCCTTCAGGACGGTGTTCTTGCACACCACCATCAGGGACTCGATGAGAGGCAGGAGGATCGTGGCCACATTGATCATGTTCTCCCGCTGACGGATCGCGCTCAGGCAAGCGCTCAGCTTGTCCCACATAACATTGAACGTTTCATTGTGGTAGAGCGATCCCAGCAGCTCGTCCTTGGTGCTCTCCTTGATCTCCTTACCCTCAGCAGGCGAGGCAGGTGAGGAAGGTGAAGACTCGCCGTTCGACTTCTTGTTGTCGAAGAGGTGATCAAGGGCAGTCAGGACACGCAGTAGCTTGTTTTGCTCTGATGCGCCAGGCGAAAACTTGGCCAGAGCGATCCCCTGAATTTCGGTGCCGGATTCCGCCTTCAAGATGTGCGGCAGCAGGTCATCGAGATCCTGGACGATATTCTCGCTGAGTGCCTTGGCCTGGACCACCAGCTCCTCGCCAAAAACCTTCTTTGCCCCAGGGATGCTGGACAGGTTCTTTATGGTCGAGATGGTGTTTTGGAACGTCTTGGAACTGCATTCCCGCGCCACAAAGATCTTGATGACCAACTTAAGGTTATGGTCCGGGATCGTGGGTGGAATGAGTTGACGAACCTTCTTTTCATCCTGCTTTTGCTCCGACTCCTTATCCTTGACAACCCCCTCAGCTTGCTGTTCACCAGTCTGTCCAGAGGGCTGTTCTGTGGTAGTTGAAGCTTGGGTATTAGAGGTCTCGGCTGATTCACCGGCAGCAGCCCTCTCTTCCTCATTAGCCTTCCCAGCTTTCTTCTTGGCCTCCTCCTCAGCCTCCTTGCGGCGGCGTTCAAGGGCCTGTAACGGGTATGTAACCTTGTTGAGAAGATCAGCCAGGAGCTGCATGACGGATGAGCTCTCCATGACAAGGTTCCGGTCAAGGAGACCCAAGAGAGAATTGATGGCAAACTTATGCGCCTTGCTGCTGACATCTTTGCCCTTGCCCTTGCGGCTCAGGCTGCGCTTCAGCGTAGTGGCGACGCTTTCGTGCTCCGTCAGGAAGAGGGATGGGATGTGCGGGTTCTTAGTGGCGAGCTCAGAGAGCAAGTCGAGGCACTGCTGGACAACCAACAGAGGTGACACTTCCGAGCTGCCAGTGGTTTGATTGCTGGTGCTGATGCTCGTGAAGGTGCGCTTGAGGCTCTGAGGGGTCTTGGTGTCCTTATTGTCCTTCGGCTGCTTAGCCTTCAGAGAGAGCTGACCGAAGCTTCGCTCGACCGCATCCATATCCGTGCTGCCATCCTGCAGGATCTGGAGCAGCGTGGAGATAACCTCTAAGCGGTTCTGGCGGTTCTCGCAAACGTGGGCGAAGACGTCGAAGAGGTAGTTGCGGATGGAGCCTTGCTGAGCCACAAACATCAGCCGAAGGAGGGTCGCGATGCCAGACTTGTCGAGCATCTGGACGATCGTGCGGCGTTGGGGCTTGGGCTCAGTAGCCTGGGGCTGGCGCCCGGCATTCTGAGCACGAGCTGCCTGCACTGCGGCGCGATGCAATCCATGGCGTTGGGCAAGGGCGCGAGCCTCTGCAGCCAAATCGGGTGGAAGCTGGTCAAGAATCTCTTCACCTTGCTCCAACAGAACTTGCTCACGAAGAGCCGGTGGGAAGGTGAGCAAGATGCTGGCCGCGTCCATATCCGAAGGTCCCAGCGACTGCCCAGCCGCGGCAGCTTGTCTCCGCTGTTCCTCGCGCTCGCGACGACGGCGTTCTTGGCGTTCCTGCTGCTCAATTTCCATCCGTAGCTCCGCGGGAAGCGCGTCGAGGAACTCCTGGAAGACTTCGGTGTTCTCGCCATTGTCTGCCGCCTGCTGTCGGGCCTCTGATCGGCGAGCGCTGACTGTCTGAGCAATGACCTCTTCCCTAAACTCCTCCGGAAGGGCCGCGAGGTAGTCTGGGTCGATGCCAAGGTCAGTGACGTCCACAGTCTCGCCGCGGATAGTGGTGAGAACGCGCGGTCTGGGAGCACTTGGCTGAGCCTGCTCGGCCTGGGTCGTGGTAGATTCAACACCTTCCATAGCCTGAGGTTCTTCGGCAGCACCCTCTTGGCCAGTAGCGCGGGCAGCTTCGGCCTCAGCGCGCTCACGTTCACGCCGCTCGCGCTCTTCAGCCTCCTTCTTCTCCCTAGCAGCGCGCTCTTCAGCCTCTTTCCGCTCACGCTCTTTGCGCTCTTCCTCCTCACGCTTCTTGCGCTCCTCCTCACGTTTGCGTCTCTCTTCTTCCTCACGAGCCTTGGCTTCCTTCTCCTCCTTGATGGCAGCCGGCATAAGCATACCCAAGATAAAGTTGGCCAGCACCCTGGACTTATCAATATGGTTGGAGGTGAAGATAATCTTAGCCTCCTCTTGCCACCGCTCAGCCGTAGACTGGGGAATGAAGGCGACAGCTTGGTGAGGCTCTTGGTACACCTCACGGCGAGTATCGCGGGTAGCCTGCGCCATGTTGCCCAGGGGAATGTTCAAGTGCCTAATCTCTCCAGACGGGCCTTCAGACCGCAGCTGCAGGCTGACAGGGATGCCAGCACCAGCTCTGGCAGACAAGGGGATTGTCTGCATGAGATCATTGATGATGGCCAGGGGGCCGTCCATGCCAGGGCCACCAAAAGCGTGGGGAGGGAAGCCTAGGCGAATCAGTTGCTGTTGACTAGCGCGGGTAATCTGGTCCTGCGCGTGCCGGCTGCTGGACAGCAGCAAGGGATTGGTGCCATCATCTCCTGGCGCACGAATCAGGCGGCTGTGATGGGAGGGGCCGAAGAAGTGGCGGAAGTCTGTTTGGAGCATCGTGTTAGCATTCAGCTGCCATGATTTGGATGACAACACAACGATTCAGAGCCTCATCAACTTGAAAAGCACATACCATGCCCCGAGTGCCCCATTATTAATGGACCAGAAGGGAAGGGGCTGCGGACACCACCGTGGCGGACACGATGGCCAGGTTCGACTGCGATGTCCCAGCCGAGACCTGAGGGCATGTTAGGAGGCGGGTAATCATCATCTGACGCAGGTAAGAAACTGACAAAAGCAGAACAAACAAGAGAAAGGGGTGACTTACGATGATGACCCTGGTCGTAATACACCTCATCATCCTCCATGTCATCCTCATCTTCCTCTTCTTGATGAAGTTAGTGACGCGTTCCCAAAATGTGATATTATAAGGGATAGCTTACCATCATCCTCACCGCCATCATCGATGTAGTGATCATCGATGTCTTCGCCATCAAGGTCTTCGCCGTCGACAACCGTACGTAGAATGTCTGGAATTCTATCCATACCATGCCCATGGACGGCGTCGTGCATGTCTTGCCCTTCACCCTCATACTCTAGATCCTCGTCACCTTCCTCGCCTTCTTCATCTGTGGCGCTCTCCCATCCGGAAGCACCGTCGTCGTCGATTGGGTTTCCTTCTTCGTCGACGATTTCGACCTGCTCTTCGACATCTTCCATGTCGTCGGAGCCCATCTCATCGTCTTCATCTCCCTCATCTTCTTCGCTGGGCTCCTCATCTTCTTCCTCCATGTCCTCGTCCACATCATCGTCATTCTCACCCATGATCACTTCAACGACGCCGGGATCGCCAGGAAGGCCTTCAATCTCGCCCATCTCATCCAATTCCTCCTCGTCGTCATCACTTGGATTCTCCTCCTCATCCTGTGACATCTCGTCGCCATAATCAAGTTCGTCATCGTACGCCTCGTCATCATACATGGCATCTTCGTCTGCAGAAGTTAGTAATGCTTGAAAAAACGGGTCAAATTCGAGAAATGTACCATCTTCATCCTCGTCCGAAAAGTCTTCCTCACGGCCAGGTTCAAGCATGCCAAGAGTAGAGTTGCGGTAGAGGTCGGGGGTCTCCTCCCGATCATCATCGAGGTCGGAGAGTGAGGACGAGGAGAGGAAGTCATCCTCCGGCTGATCAGTCACTGTGGCGGGAATAATGTCCAATTGGCTGAGGTGATACGCGGTCTTGGTGAGGGACCGGAGAACACGCAGGATGTACTTGATGGTACGCTTGACGTTGGGGAAAGTGAGGTCGATGTCGGCGATCGAGGAAGTAAGCGCAGCAATGTAGCCCTTCTCATACATTAGACGCTTGAGCTGCATCTGCGAGCGGACAATAACAGGGTCAGTGCCGCGGTTATCGCGGGGCTGCGCATCCCTGTCCTTTTCGCCGATCATCAAGCTCATTAGCTCGGCGGCACACATCATTTTGCCATAGCGGATCTCGATAGGCTCTCCGGGCTGAGAGGCTTCTTTGTAGGCACGCAGGATGGTGTCGAGGACGAAGCGACGCACGAACAGCAGATCCGGGTCATCATCGTACTCGTAGTGATCGCGGCTGCGGTCGATAGGCTTCTCGGGCGTGCGAGCAACGAGAGCACAGAGTACCGCCTGTGCGTGGTTTGAGGTAGCGGCCTTCTTCTTGATGGCTGTGGAATCCAGAGGAATACCGGCCGGCCCCAAGCATAGCAAGTCGTTAAGCAAGTAATTAAGGATGCTCGAACGAGGCTTGATAGGTGTATTTGTCTGCATGGGAGCGCTGCGCTTGAAGTTGATGAATTCAACCTTGCAGCGGTTGTAGTTCTGCAGAAGCTCGGCCAGGCAGTTGAGAAGGAAGCAACGATATACGAAGATCGGGTGTTCCTCAGCCTTGAAGACAGGCTTCAGAGACTTCTTGTCCTTCTCCTTGGATTCGGACGGTTGGTCGTCAGAGCTTGTCGATACTGTATCACCGCCAGCGCTTGACGGCTCTCCCTCGGCTCTCTGATCCTTGGAAGTGGGGACTGGAAGTTCCTTATCATCAACCTCACGGTAATTGAGAAGCTCACAGAGGAGGAAGTGAATGACACCGTCCGGGTTCTCGAGGACAGGACGCTTGATTTCAAAAGGACCTTTTGGCGCATCGGGCATCTCCTTGTCTGCGGACTCGGTTGTTGGCTTCACGTCCTCGATGGTGAGGTCTTCGGTTGCCTGGACGGCGGGCTCCACGGAACCATCCTTGGGAGGTTCGGGGTTCTCTGCCGGCTGTTCCTTCAGCGCCAGGCTGTGATGACCCCTGGAAATACCAGTGTCAAGCGAAACCCAGCGGCTCAGCTTGACCAGATCGTTGGTGACTTCAACAAACAGCTTGGGTGACCGAAGCGCCACATGGGAAAGATGCCGCAAGTAGGAGTAGACGTCGTAAGACCGGGGGTTTCTCTGTGCCGAACTCAAGAACTGGCGGATCTCTGTCTGCATAATCTGGCGGACGACATCTTCATCCTCAACGATATGGCGAAGAATGATCATGATGTTGTCCGAAATGTGAGTCTGGTTGAGACGAGCAGAACCACCGCTGCACGACTGCTTCGCCATCACAAACAAACGTTGGAGATTCCGCTTCTCTCCAACAATCTTGGCCATAGCATGGTCGCGGGTGAGAATAACGAGTATGCGCAAGACGGAAATGGCAAGGGATTCCTCCTTCCCAACCCTCGGGAGAATGTCTAAGATGGCGCGCAGAAGGGCAGAGCGGTGTTCGTCGGAGACACTGGGCTCCTTGACCTTCCAGACAGGCTGCTCAAGCGGCTCATCGTCCGTCACTGGCGGCTTCCAATGCACCTCCACTGGCTGCTGATCATCAGAGAGCAAAATCTCGAAAATCAAGAGGATGTATGGCAGCCAAGAAGGAAGCTCCTCGTTGGAACTTGCAGGGGAGACTTTGAGGAAGCCCAGGTAGTCCTCGATGTTCTGCTTGAGTGTCGGCAGTGTAGACTCAAAGAAGGGGCGGTTTTGCAGGAGAAGAGAGAGCAAATGGGCATAAGCCGAAATGCCCTGACCATTCTCGCGACGCTCCACATCGTCATTCATAGCAAATGACATAAGAGCATTTGCCAGAATCTCACCGACTTCTGTGCGCTTCTCCTCATTGTCCGATCTCAGCAGTGTGATGTCTACTAAATCAGAAATCTCAAAGACCGAATCGGGGTGGGCACGAACGACATCGAGGCAACGCTCGATCAGATCCTTCTGGAGCTTAGTGCGCTCCTCGTCAAGGTCCTCTTTTGTAACCCAAGCCGGCCGGGAATCTGCTGCTGCAGCGCTGGAAGGGCCGCTGTCTGTCTCCATTTTTGTCGTAGCTCGGCTGCTCGCTTCTTGGACCGGGATAGGGGAGTCTTCAGCGCCAATGTCATGGCTGCTATGGTCGTGAGACTCATCGGAGGAATGATCACTTGACTCGCCAAACACGTGCTCACCCATGTCCCGGAGGAATTGCATCGCGTCAGCAGTAGCACGGAGCTGTTGCTCCTCTTCTGCGTCGAGATGCTTGCGAGGCTGTTGTGGTTTCGGAGACGAGGTGCGCTGGTACTCATCCTCCTTCGGGATGGGGTTACGCTTCCCGGCAATACCCTTTGAATGGGCACGACAGTACTCTGAGGCGTCGTCCACCTTCCCATTGGCCCGGTAGACAGCCTCACGCACGAGGTCCTCATCAAAGTGCTCGGTCAGGCTCTTGATAGTGTTGCTGTGCGTTGCCCAAGGGAACCGAAGAGGCTCGCGGTTTTTGAAAATAGGTTGAGGAGATATCTTGTCCGACTTGCGCCATGCTGAGAGTTCCTGGTCCCCAGCAGCAATCGTTTTAAGGATATCGATGATCTTGCTCAGCACCGGCGTCGGCGCCTTCTCAGCAATATCTGACTCCCAGAGCTTCCGGACAACGGGAAGAATAGCATATCTCAGCTCCACGACCAGCTGATGGCCATAATCCCTATCCCTGTGCATATTCCGAGGATACAGGCTGGTTTGGCTCAGCGAATCGTTCACATTCTTGCCATTAGCGATGAGATGGTAGATCTCGAGTATCTTCTTCATGCCGACAGTGGCCAGGCGCACTTTGTGGGCGTCATCACCATCGGGATTGCCATTTCGGATCTCATCGGAGAACTTCTGTAGCATGGCATTTAGCATCTCCAACCCGCCACGCTCTTTGAGAGCCACGAGGACTGGGAGAATGAGCTGAGCGTTAACGGACCGATCGCCGTGTCGCGGGGGTTCGATCAGCATCTCACGGAGCGTGTGGAACATGACAATCCAGTAGTGAAGATCTCTTGCAGTCAGCTGGTCTTGTGACGTCTTGAGTTGCTCGAGAACAGTCTCCGCCAAAGCATCAGCAATGGAAAGATGGTAAGACCTCAAATGGTTGTCACGGTCTGTTGCTCGCTTGAGCAGCAAGGTCTTCCCAATCGTTTGGAAAAATGGCAGCGTGCTTGGCGTAAGAGAGTGTAAGAGCTGGTGAATAACGAAGTAATTCTGAAACTGAACTGTGGACCGCTCCTCCTGGGTGGGTTTCTTCGGTTCCGTTGCTGCTGCGGGCTTCTTGTTTGATATCGTGTCCGTGATGTTGCTGTCATCCTTGGACTCGTCGCCGATGCCGGATGAAGCAACTGGAGGCGCTGGAAGCTCTGTACCATCTTGGGTCACAGGCTTTGTGCCCGTCCAGTGCTGTGGGACTAGGGCAGCAATAGCCATCTCCTCCGTGATAATGCCATGCAAGAGCGGCCCAAGACGTCGGATCAAGCTGCGAAAGAGGTCGTAGGCGTTAACAGCCGGCATGGTAACCATTCCTTGCCGAGAGGCGTATGGGAAGCTTTGGTAGAGAGTTTTGACCAAAGTCTGCAACTTGACCAAAGCCTTGACAACACGAGTGCCGCTGGCAACCTTGCGGACCTGAGTCGCATCCCATTCCCCTTGGGTATTGACCAGCGAAGAGCCAGGGACAATAAAGGGGGCGAAGAAGGATTGCGAGCGCTCCTTGCTGACAAGGGGCTGAAGATCGTCAATAGCGGCATGAATCCGGTTGAGCAGAGAGGGGATTCCAAGCACCGGGCTAGACTCAATCAGCTGGGCAATGACCTGGGAGAGTGTGCGTGAGGCTTGGGTGTTATCGAAATCCTCAGGAAGGCTGGGCGCTTCGGATAACTCCAAGAGCAACTCGATGCCTCCGTCTTGGACAAAGGTGGACCTAAGACTAGAATTGGTGACTATACTGCCGAGGAATTGCGCCAGCGCCAGAATGTACGGAGTGATCTCATGGTGAGCACCGATAGGCTTCTCAAGACCGGATTCCCCTTCCGCATCACCACCAGTAGGCGTTGAAGGGCCCGGCGGTATTACATCCACCATATCGACGTCCATATCGTCTGGCGTCGCTTTCCCCTTGCCCTTGGTCACACCCTCCAAATTTGCTAACAAAGACTCATCGGCAGTGACCTTTTGGCCAGTTGGGTCCACAACCAAGAGCTTTGCGCCCCATCCTGCTGCTGCTGCCTTGGTCTTCGCAATGTGCAGAACTCGAGCGACCATATCGATGACAGCGTTAGATATCGAAGGCCTCAGCTTCGGATGATGACGAGCGAGCTCGTCAAAGCTGCTGCCAACCACACCCGCCAAATCAGGGTCAACCAACGACATCACCTGAACGTGGTCTGGGCTCTCGAAGATCTCCAAGTAGCTCTCCAGAGCATTAGAGGCGACAACCATCTTCATACCCTGGTTGTTGAGCGAGATGGAGTTTAAGATCGGCGGGATAACGTTGATAGCATCAGAGGAAGCGAGAATGCCCTGGGCGAGGTTCTCCCTTGGCTCCTCAAGCATCTCTGCTGTTGGAGGGTGGGGCCGAGTATCGGGCTCAAAAGTGATGGAATCATCAGAGTAGTCGGGAGACGAAACATCTTCTCCCTCCTGCTCAGGCTTAGGCGAACCTGGGGGTTTGGGCAGTGTGACCTCTCTGCCCGTGAGCGTTGAGAGGAAGCTCTGGATCAGGCCCGACTCGGAGATCGCTGCAAAACTAGTTGGGTCGTTGTTGAGGAAATCACTCAGCAGACTGGCTGCATTCGTCCAGACCACGGAGCCGAATACACGAGTGTTCTCAATAATAACACGAAGACTGCGTAGAAGAGACGAGTTGTCCACTAAGTTCCTGAGCAGCCGATCCGTGTTGGCTCCGAAGGAGAACGCGTTGGTCATAATGTGGTGAATGAACTTGAGGAGCCACTTTAGAGTTTGCTGATGGTAGAACGGGATCTCGTAATCAACCAGCTGGGCATGGAATTCCGGCTTCGTCCCGAGACCTTGGGCAACGAGATCTCTCGACTGGGCAACTGTGTCGACGATAAGACGCGAGATAGCGTCCAGTCCCCCGGCGCTGCTGAAATTAGAGAAAGCGCCCTGGTAGGTGTAGACCAGCGTGTCGAGGAAGGCCAGGACCATGCTATAGTTCCTCGTCGCGGTCTTTGAACGGATATTGAGGATCTCCACGAGAATATCGAGGAGGCCAGCAGATGCCATTTCCTGACCGATCCTGGAGCTCATAGCCATGTGCAGGGTCAGAGCGAAGAGGCTGCCGCGCCAATGGTCGGCATCCGTCACCTTCCCTTCGTCTGCCTCTACGGGGTCTTCCCGCATGCTAGCCACGGCCTTCCGGATCACGTACAGAAGGACACCATGGTTGACATTGGCGTTCAGGGCCGAGAGCACGTCTGCGTACTTAGCAGGAACGACGCTGATGGCCTCCAAAGCAGCAAATGCAATGGCCTGAAGCCACAAAGGAGTTTCGGGTGCGCCAGCAACAGAAGGATGGATGAGCTCGGCGAGTTGGTATACGAGCTGATATCTCCTTGGCTCGTCATTGTCCTGCTTGAGGACCTTCTCGGCAAAGGTATTCTCCGAGTGTATATAGGCGAGATTCGTGATAGCCAACAGCCGGACAGCGACCGCAAGTTGTCGGTCCTCAGTCGACCCGAAAAGCGCTTTGCAGATCCGCAGACGATTGAGGAACTCGTATCTCGAGACCTTGGGCATATCAACAGGACAGAGACGGAGAAGCTCATAGATGGAACTGGATTGGACTGTGGCCTGTCGAATCTCGATAGTCTTGGGACCATGCTCATCCACGTTTGCCTCCTGGTTGCGGCTACCTGGGCTCTCATCCACGCCTGAAGTCCTACTCGGACGCGGAGTATGCTGAGATGGCTGTGATGGGCCTGTGGAAGACCGCCGCAGAGGGGTGGGTGTAGCCGGTACGTTCGTTGAAGGGCTGGGACGGTTCTCGGCAGACGCATCAGCGGCGGAAGTGCCCGACGGATCGGTCTTTGGATAGTAGACGATCTTGATGTCACCCCAACCGTTCCAGCGACCATCATCGGGCGAGCCAGGAGCGACGAGGGCGGTGAGATCGTTGGCATACACTGGTGCCGGGGGTTTATGGCTGCCAGAGGTTTTCTCCTTGCCCTTGCTCGCTGAAGCCGGCGTCTGCGGTGGGCCGTCGACGGGGAAGCGAGGAGCAACCGGGGCAACTGGGGTCTTGACAAATGGCTGTGAGAGGACTTGCACGCGATCAAGATCAATATTGTAATGGTTCGCCAGTAGAGCGCTGCTCACTTGACGAGTGGGCTGGGCCACCCGCTTGATTGAAGCTTGATAGCGCTGAGCCAGCTCGAGGCCAACCTCGAGCGTTGCATACACAACACTGAGATACGTAGTGTTGAGCAGGTCATTCAGATGCATGCTGCTGGCGTATATGCTCCTATTTCCGCAGTGCTGCAGGAGCACTCGGGTGAAGTTGAGGATGGAAACAATGAGCTGGCAGTCGCCATCCTCTCCATAGCCCAGCTGAGCAAGACGTTCCTTAGACCACCCTTGCTGGTCACAATACTCGACCGGTGCGCCTTTGTTCATCAAGAGATCGCATCCAAAGTCGCGCATCTGGAAGCCCTTGTTGAGCTCATACGTGGCACAGAAGGCCTCGAGAATGCTGTCGAAGCGATTCAACAAGGGAATCCAGTGGTAGAGATCGCCGCGTGGGAAGGGCCATCTTGTCGGAAACTCCTCGAGCTTCTGGGGGATAAGAGGGAGCGGCAGGGATGCCGCAGTCTGGACGTAGTCCTTCAGCCAAGGAGACTAGACAAAGTCAGTACAAGGCGCAACAAGGCTGCAAGGCTGAGAGGCTGGAAATGCAACACAGCGAGGCGGGGGCGGGGACGTGGATAGGGACGGGGACAGGGACGAAAGCTTACCAAAGTCTCCTTGTGCCGGGGCTGCATAGTCTTGGTGATCTTGCCCATGTTGACGGAGCGGCTAGGCCGCGAGGGCTGAAAATGATAAAAACTCCCCCTCCACTACCAGCAACGTCCTGACAGCGGACGATGCTTACTTCAGAGCCGCAGTTACCGCAATGTTGCGGAGGGACCTGAACGCGAAAAGCGGGGACGTAGTTGCGAGTCAACGACGCCCAAGACAAAGGTGATCGGCGGATAAAAACTGATGAAACGTTTGGTATCGTAGGTGTATCTGTGGTTCGTCGATGGAAAAAGTCTGGGCGCGCGAAGGACGGGTAGTTCGGCAGAAGATCGCAACCAAAGCTGAAGCTCTGGTCACCCAGCACAAAGCACAGTTTCGAGAGCAGCAAGAGGACGAGTGCAGGTCGGCCTCTAGATGTCTCCGGAAACTGAGAACAGGTCTGGAATCGCTGGGGAGTTGGTCAAGAGCCGCGAAATCACTGGGTTGCGGTCGGTGTCGCAAGAGCGCAGCCGTCAAAAGAATGCGGCTACTGGCGGAGAACTTGGTGAGGGAAATGGGTGGTTTGGGTTTTGTAAGATGAGAGGACTGAGAGCACAAGCACCTTTCTCGGCGAAGGTTACCAGGCTCCAGGCTTGCAGTTGTTAGAGCAATGACGGCAAGTGGTCAGGTACAAACACCCACCTAAAAAAAGTGTGAGTTACGGGGAATGCCGCCACAGCGCGCCGTCATCGAATGTGGGGCAGAAGCCCAAGCTTCCTTTCCACGCTCAACACGAACTCCCACCAGCCTGGAGTCTTGCCGTTTCCTTTCCCAGACTGCCAAGTTTTTCCAAACGCTCCTCTCAACCCAACAATACGGTGCGGTCTGAAACAGCTTCACTGTATCACCACCGGCTTATGTTCCAAGAAACACTCATCAAAAGCACGGGCATTAAAGAACGCTGTAGAACAATCCGGAAAGCCTCCAATGCAATTGAAAACATCAAGCAATGCTCAAATAGCAACGTTTGAACCCCCACTTTCCAGCCTGAGAAGAGGGGCTAGGCTCCAGCAAGGCTGAGCTTTGCACACACCGCCTTGTAATCTTACAAAAATCTGGTAAGAATGCATACGTTACCTACCTTACATGGTACGTCAGCTCACTGGTCATTTATCTGCCAATCCGCCATCAGTGAGACCATGGTAGTGGACGTTCACATACAGTAATCAGACTGAACTGCTTTGTTAGCAATTTACACACAAGATCCTGGACACCAGGCGCGTGTGTGCACCCAACACTGAGTCTGATCATGTTGAAGAAAAGTCCTCAGACCAATTACACAGGTCATTGAAGGGTCGCCAAAACGTGAGTGGGAGACGATCATAATTGGTATCATTTCCAGAGAAAGCAGTGCTCTGTACCCTTCACATGAGAGCCATTGCAGCAAGGCATCCTTAAAAGTATGGAAGAATAGCATAGATCTCTATGCCGCTTTGCTCTTGTGCCTGGCGAGGGAGACGCGATGCTCAAAGCAGACTCGACCTCGAGATTTCGTGAACGGGTTCTATGCCATCTACACATCCCGAATGAGCCGAACAGCAAGCACGCCAACCATGACCGTTTTCCCAAAGCAACCCGAGACCCGTTACCAAACGCCCCAATTTTACTTGTGGAGAGAGCTGGCCCTCCGCTTGCGGAGATCGGCCTTCTGGGCCTTGGCCTCAGCAACACGCTTGGCCAGGATCTGGGCGTACTCGGCCTGAATCTTCGTCAGCCTGGGTTTCTGTAGATCTTCATAGGGCAGAAGGGTTGAAACATACCGCCTCCTCCTTGACCTTCTCCTGCTGGCGACGCTTGAGCGCAATGCGGTGGCGCTTGTGCTGCAGGCGCTGGGGAGTGACCAGACGCTGGATACGAGGAGCCTTGGTGTAAGGCTTCTTGCCTTCGCCCTTAGGCTGGACCTCGCGGCGGATGACGTACTTGCGGACCTATATTGCCGGCGCAAAAATCGGTATTAGCGGGTCGTTTGCACTCAGACTCTACCCTCCCTGTGCGAGGGAAATCGACACAGGAGTAGGGCAGGCGATGACGGATTGAAGTTGGCATATAGCACATACATCGTCATCCTTGCTGAGGCTGAAGAAGCGGCGAATCTTGGTTGCACGCTTAGGGCCGAGGCGCTTGGGGTGGACAACGTCGGTCAGGCCGGGGATGTCCTGCTCGCCCTGCTTGACAATCGAGAGGGCAAGAACCGAGAGATCGGGGCCGACAATGCAGCCACGGACGGACTTGCGCTTCCGCTCACCGTCACGGCGAGGGCGGTAGCAGGAGTGGCCCTCGGAGAGGAGGAGGCGCACACGGTTGGGGGCAATGACACCCTGCTTCATCGGAAAACCTTGCTTGTCGTTGCCGCCAGTAATGCGGAGGATGTAGCCCTTCCACTCGGGGCCAAGCGGGTCACCGGCCACCTCAGCGCCCATCTGGTAATCGTTAGTCGATCTATTTCCACAGTGAAATCGGGCGGGTTCGACGTCTTCGAGATTGGACATACGCGCTTGCTGTAGAATTATGTTAGCAGCCGCCGAATGACTTGAAATCAAGCAAAGAGAACATACTCGTAGAAGTGCCTCAGCTTCCGCTCATCCTCAACCTCAATCAGCTTCTGCGAGCCGTTCGCGGGGTGCGAAATGTTCAGCTGTTTATTGAGGCCGCGTCAGTCAGAATCTATCGGTCGTCGATGGAAGTGTCGAAATCGGTTTCGAGGAATGATCGAGTCATCACTCGCATCCTGGAGTATCTCACCTTCATTTTGGCGGTATTTGCTGAACGGCTGTCGTTGATGATCGGACTCGGGAACTTGAGAAATGGAAGCGAAGGTTTTGTGTGCTCTCGAACACCCAGACAAGATTGTTAGGGCAAATTTTTGAGGGTTATGATTGGTCGAAGTTGTGTGGCTCTTTCTCCACAATGAGGTGGGTCTGATGCGAACAACGCAAGGGGCCCAGAACGGGGGGGACGATAAGATAAGGATGAGAGCAGGCCGTGACGGTGAGCATGAGGAACTGTTAAATGAAATATTTGAACCAGATCCAGAGGAAAGCCAAATCTCGGTACAAGGACCTTTTAAAATCGCACGATAATTCTACGTCATTGTGAATCTTTAGATGATCACATACCGGTAATTCAGGTCTGGCGAGAACACCTCTGGTTTTCAAAAGAAGACTTCTGTCGCCTAATTTTAGTGCCCCTCATTCAACCCTTCCTTCCAGGGTGGTGACAATCTTGAGGCTCAAATCCGAAGGGTATTGTGCTCAATCCAACAGCCAGCATGGAGGATGATCGTGCACTTGTCGATATAGGCACAGCTGCCGACATCGAGGAAAGCCACACATCTCAACCTACCTTAAAGCAGCCAAAGAAACGCTTTGTGGGAAAGAGAGCAGCGGGTGAAGCCACTTCAGCCAGCTCTAGGAATGGCTCAGTAGATCAAAGCGGTGCTATCCAAGGTACCTAGGGCTGAATCGCTCGAAGTTGCTTGACGTTGAAGGCTGATCTAGCGTTACAGTCGCTCAGCCACGAAGGGCACCCAGACTGCTCAATCAGGTGCCCCGTGAGATCCTAAACGATGAGGCCTTGAAGGCCGCAATTTCTCTCCTCCCATCCAATTACAACTTCGAGATACCAAAGACAATTCACCGTATTCGGACCCTGGGAGCAAAGAGAGTAGCCCTTCAAATGCCGGAAGGTCTCCTAATGTTCGCCACTACTATTTCCGATATCCTCACCCAGTTCTGTCCCGGAATTGAGACATTGATCATGGGAGACGTCACCTACGGGGCTTGTTGCATTGATGACTATACTGCGCGAGCTATGGGATGCGATTTGCTGGTCCACTATGCTCACAGTTGCCTCATCCCCGTCGACGTCACAACGATCAAGACACTCTATGTCTTTGTTGACATTAGCATCGACACTTCTCACTTCGTCAAGTCAGTGGAACGCAACTTTGCCCCTGGAAAGACCATCGCACTGGTGGGCACGATCCAATTTAACGCCACCATTCACGGCGTAAAGCCGACTCTGGAAAAAGCAGGATTCAATATCATTGTACCTCAGATTGCTCCTCTTTCCAGGGGTGAGATCCTGGGCTGCACATCACCAAACCTCTCAACCTACACAGACCAACCAGTTGACTTGATCTTATATTTGGGTGATGGGCGCTTCCACCTCGAGAGCATCATGATCCACAACCCAGGTGTTCCAGCATACCGCTATGACCCCTATTCTCGCAAGCTTACGCACGAGGAGTACGGGCACGATGAGATGCAGGATCTGCGGCGTGATGCCATCCGCGCGGCTAAGAAGGCCCGTAAATGGGGACTGATTCTTGGTTCATTGGGCCGACAGGGTAACCCGAACACGATGGCACTGATTGAGAACAAGTTGACCAAGTTGGGCATTCCGTCTGTCAACGTGTTAATGAGTGAGATCTTCCCGCAAAAGCTGGCCATGATGAGTGACGTCGAGTGCTGGGTGCAGGTGGCTTGCCCGCGGCTAAGTATCGACTGGGGGTATGCCTTCCCGAGACCGTTGCTCACACCATATGAAGCGCTAGTTGCTCTTGAGGAAAGAGAGGATTGGGGTAAGGGGCCATATCCGATGGACTATTACGCAAAGGAGGGTCTTGGTCGGACAAAGCCTCCTACGGTAGAAGCGAGATAGTTGACAAAACGTACATATTTCTTAGAGACGCAATATTGTTTCAATTAAATATGTGCGACAGGACACCTATCACCCGTAAGCTTTACGCTCCGAAGGGAAGTCATTCACTCAACGTGTCTCATATACCTTTTGACTAACTCGCCATTCCATTTTCCTTGGCCAGTATTAACCCGTATTTTTTGTCTTTGTAAATATCAAACCGGAATGAACTGGCCAGCCCTCTGTCAAATTTACCACTTCCCCCATCATCCTCCCAGGCTAGGGTCTTTCGGTCCCTCATCCAACTGGCTCCGGCCTTTGCGAAAACACGAGTTTATATTTAACAATCTCCAACACTTCCAGTTCCTCAGCCTCTTCTTCTCCTTTCTGTCCCATGTTCCCGTCTTCTTTCTTCCGTTTCCTCACCACAGCCATCGCCCTCGGCATCTTCTTCACTTCGCCCAACAGCCGCTGGTGCTTTCCAACATAAAGCCAGACACGCTTCATCCACAGCCCTTCCTCTGACGGGTTATTAGGGTTATAATCTGGGAAGTGAATCCTTCCGATAGGGACATGGTCTTGTTCTTGGGGCTGGCAGTCTTGCTGCGGCGGCTGCTGTTCTCCGGGAAGGTTGATGGTTCCCTGGAGCTCGAGAAGGGCTAGGCCAGAGGGTGTTCGAATGAGATGTGGAAGGGGGTTGAAGGGCTTGTCCTGGCCCCTGATGGACGGAGGGGGCGGCGGGTAAAGAGATACTGATCGTACTGACATGCTGGTGTACTAGGCGCAGGGTTGGAAAAGAAACTCAAAGCTTTGAATAAGATGAGAATTTTTGTAGACAACTAAAATTAATGTGAACGGTACTATCGTATAAACTCCCTTTAGTTGATTGTAGTTGATTTTGAGGTTGAAGTCGGAATGAAGCAAAAGTGTTGCAATCAAGATAGTGCGATTTTCAGTGTGAGGGTAAGTTTGGAGATGAGCCCAAGTCAACAGGTATCGTGCTTCGATACTCGATTGATGCATAATTATGCATTAATGGGAAGCAGTTGCAGGGAGTCTAAGTAAGACTCCTACATATAATCCCTCTACCAGCACATCAAAAAGAAGAAAAATGGTTTAAAGACCCTTTTCTGGGGTCAAGCAATTGTCATTGCTGAGCTCTCTATAATACTCGAGTATACACACATACTCAATCCTCTTGAACCAATCAGACTTCCTAGCTTAGACGACCCGGAGGGAGCTTGAGAGGGCCGCCCTTGTCAACGCTGAACTTGTGACGAACATTCAGCACATACGGACCAGTATCAGGGTCAAAGATCTGCTTGTTGGTCCGACCCCACTCCGGATGGTTGATGCCGTCGATCCAGTCCTGGACCTCAAGAACTACGCAGCCATATTTTGGTACAAAGCGACCGAAGCTGCCCGTGTCATGATACTTGTCGCCAACTGGGAAACGAGACTGATACCCTTGAGTCTTCTTGAGCGGGAATGTGCCATCTTGCCCCCCGCAAGAATACATCTGAAAAGCAGCCTGGTCCGAATAGATGTCCAGGCGAATACCTGAGTCGGCCGAATACAGGCTGGCTACGAAATTGTGAACAGCCTGCCAGTCATCAGTATACTGGCGGTTAATAAGGAAGCAGTTATCTGTTGTACGGTCAGCAATATAATCGACAGGTAAAGCAGAAGATAGGAGAAATAGAGCATTACCGTAGCCAATGCACTTCCACCCACAGTTACCATGAATCTCGGGATCGTTGAAGCCATCACCAATCTTCTTGGGCTGGCTCCAGAAGTCATTGACGGAACCCTTTGTATTTGGCAAAATCTCGCCAGTTGGGATTAGGATGTTGTCAACCTCGATGCGATGACTGCTGTACGGCAGATATAGCGTATGGTTGAGAATCGTGTTGTTGGTGGGGTTCGAAAAGCCGTCAAGATTCCAGTATGTGTGACTGGTAAGCATAATAGGAGTTTTCTTGGTAGTAGCCGAAGCGACCATCTTCGCATCCCAGGTCATGTCACCCAGTGAGTAGGTGATGTACGAGATGACTTCACCAGGAAAGCCTTCTTTGCCATCGGGATCGACGATCTTGAAGCCGATCGACGTATTGGTGTGGTAAACCACTTCGAACTTGCGATAGTCCCAGCCATCCGGGCCGCCATGGAGGGTGTTCAGGCCCTCGGGATGCTCTGGAGTCTTATGCTCATTAGGAGTAATGTGATACACAACACCATCGATCTCGAAAGTGCTGTTCTTAATGCGGTTTGCGTAGCGACCAGGGACTCCGCCAAGATGAGGATGAACTGGATCGATCTCGTATTGGGTCGCATTATCAAAACCCATAACAAGATCCCGTTCGATTCCGTCACGATCCTTGATGATGAGATCCGTGATGGAAGCACCGTAAGGGATGAAAGCGGCCGAGATACCCTGTCCGTAGATCCAATACTTGCCAGCCCGATCGGGGCCAATGATTTGAGGACGTGAGGAAGAGGTGCTGTTAAGCGCAGTTGGTAGAGAGAGGGCGAAACCCATCCATCGAAGAATCATAAATAACCCTAACGCCAAAATCATTTTGACCAAGTGAGATGTAGCTGTGTTGTTGAAGAGTCGAGTGAAGATCGGATAATGGAAGTTAAATTGTAAAATGGAGACGAGTAAACAATCCGTTCTTGGACGGTGGGGATTTAGCAAACGCATGGTGAGGAAAGTGAACGGCTAGATATCGGTTGCCCGGAGTAGTCTTGGAAGACCGACCGAAACAAAGCCGCTGCTTGATCGGATGGATGATGCAAGGTGCTTATGAAGTATGCAGTGCAAGATGCGGTGTCCTCCTTACTGTGTCCCAGAAACATGATCTGACAGTTTGAAAGGGGCAATTGATAGGTGGTCACGAAACAACCCATTTGCCCAAGTTTGACTCGGCTCGCAAACATCAGACTCCTAAATACACTTGTGTAGACTGAGAGAATGGTGTTACAGAACGATTATATTTGTGCATCTAAGATGCCAATATGTAAGATTAGAGGATATGGAGAGTCCAATAAATGGAGACCAAAATAAATAACAGTGTTTGGGGCCGACTGATCTTGATTCTCACCATTCGCAGCTGGAGAGGATCTGGTATTGCAATCCGTCTCACTGAGAATTCAAGCAACCATTTGAGGATAGATATTTAGTGTAGAAACAATCGGGCTAACTGCCACCGTGCTTTGTGCGATGTGAGGTATGTAGGCGCAACACAGCAGAAACCAGACGATCCACGTAGAGTTCCTCTTCGGAGACTTGCCGGCCACAATTACGAAGGAAGTCTCCTTGGTCAGGGAGGAGGCTTCAGCTTGCAGAATGATTTACCCTACCAGAAGCATGGGGCAATTCCACGAGCACAATGGCCAACGAGAACCCTTGCTTTTCGATGCAAGGCTCAACAATCTCGACATCCACCTCTCGTTATACCCCTAAAAGGCTGGTGCTGGAGATATGCAGCGCCAGTCACCAAGTCACTGATTCCTGCTTAATGATACGTAGCATCGGCTTAGGCTAACCTAAGATTCAATTCTGGAGACTAACATTGCAACTAAGGACAAGTTGAGGTTTTTCAATATGCAATCTCAGGATCATGTGTAAAAGACCTAGATATTTGCCTGGAAGACAAACGCAGATAAACAGCTTCCACTTGCGTCGCATGTCAGCCTACTCAACTCCGATCTTAGAACGAAGGGTGGGTCGGGAAGATTCACTTTTGATGAGAAGGACGCGGATAGTAGGGAGGTCAGAGAATGAACTCCATTCTAATCTTAGCCTCCGCCGACCAGCCCCTGATATACATATATGCCAGTCTCTCCACGGCCATACAGCTCGGAGAGCATCCGAACATAGCTACATACGAGGAAAAAACCCTGAAAGCCCTACACATCCAGTACATCTGCTCCCAGACCGACCATCCATTAATTAATCCCATGAATCTTATTTACGTCTCGATAAGGTTCTCCTCCTCCTGAGCTGTATCGCGAGTATCCTTGGTGGTAGCCTTACCCTTGCCCTTCCGATCAGCGGGTGTCCTAGAGTAGAACTCGTCGATGATCTTCTTTGGGATACGGTTAAGCATGTCCTTGCGGTAGATGCGCAGCAAACTCCAAGCCAGATCCAGTGACTCGTAGATAGTCCGTGACTCATACGGACCCTGGCTGATGAAGGTGCGCTCAAACTTATCCAGGAACTCAAGTGAGAGCTTGTCTTCGGCAGACAAAGCTTCCTCACCAACGACTGCCTTCATGGCCGCGGCATCACGACCGATAGCGTATTTGGCATACAGCTGGTTGGACACATCACCGTGATCCTTGCGCGTCATGCCTTCACCGATAGCCGACTTCATCAAACGTGACAACGACGGCAGCACGTTGATAGGCGGGTAGATACCACGATTATGGAGCTGGCGGTCTACGAAGATTTGCCCTTCTGTAATATAACCAGTCAAATCGGGGATAGGATGGGTGATATCATCGTTTGGCATGGTGAGGATAGGAATCTGTGTGATGGAACCGTTTCGGCCGGCCACGCGACCGGCACGCTCGTAGATGGTAGACAGGTCCGTGTACATGTAACCTGGATAACCACGACGACCGGGGACTTCTTCGCGGGCAGTTGACACCTCACGAAGAGCATCGCAGTATGAAGCGAGATCGGTGAGAATGACCAGAACGTGCTTCTCGAGCTGGTAGGCATAGTACTCGGCAGTAGTAAGAGCAAGACGCGGGGTAATGATACGCTCGATCCTGTCCTTGCGGTCAGATTGCTTGCTGTAATAGTCCATAGCTACCAAGTAACTTACGTCGGGTCATTGGCCAGGTTAAGGAAAAGTGTAGTACGCTCCAAGCTACCGTTCTCCTCGAAATCACGGGTGAAAAAACGGGCAGTCTCCAGGTTGACACCCATGGCAGCGAAGACGATTGAGAAGTTCTCTTCATGTCCGTCATGCACACCCTTATTTGTAACGCCCTCCCGCTGCACCAAGCCTGCTTGCCGGCAAATTTGGGCAGCAATCTCGTTGTGTGGCAAACCAGAGGCTGAGAAAATCGGGATCTTTTGACCGCGAGCGATTGAGTTCATGACATCGATGGCAGAGATACCTGTCGAAATCATTTCTTCGGGGTAGACCTGGGTGCATCTGTCAGCGACTGGCTTTCTATTGAAATCGCTGGGCTTAAGGTGGTTACTCTTGAGTAAGGATTGATAGGGCTGCCATTGATGTCCAGATATTCCTCGGCAAGCACCTTGGGGCCCTTGTCGATCGCACGGCCGGAACCATCGAAGATACGCCCGAGCATGTCTTCTGATACGCCGAGCTTTAAACTGTGCCCTGTAAACTCGATACGGGTCTTATCGTCAAATCAGCATTATATCCTGCCCATTATCGGCCGAGCTCCAGCTCACCTTCTTCACATCGATGCCAGCAGTGCCCTCGAAGACCTGTCGACATATAGTCAGCATTCGATCGTCGCATTCGTTAAGACTATATGTTGATATACCTGAACAATCGCGCGATTGCCTAAAAAAGAGAGAAAGTTCAGCCTATGCTCAGATTTTCAGGGTGGAAGGCGGAGTGCCTACCTCGGGCCTCCAGAACCTGGCCGGAGCGTTCTGTCCCATCAGGGAGTGTGAGGGTAACGATCTCATTGTATTTTGGGAATTTGACCTGAACTACAGTTAGAGGAAACGGAATTCCACAGCAACGCTGGGAAGCTCACATTGTCCAGGACGACCAGAGGACCATTGACACCGCCAATGGTGTTGTAGCGGATCCGGGGCTGGACCCGATACGACGACGACTCGCGGGGGTCTGCCATTGCAAACGCTCTTGATGGTAATATGTGAAGTGGCGGCAGACTGTCAGTAGCGTATTGGCTACAGTACCGAAAGGCGATACAGAGGCCACAAGATAAAGCGAGTTCGAGGTCGGATGACGGATGTTGGTGACGGAGGAGCTGCTAGTTCGGCGTTGCCCGCAGTCGCAAGCAAGTTTCCCAGCTGGGCGCAACCAACAACCCCTGGCCCCTCTTGGCCCCGCATCGCTGGACATCCCGCATCGGCACCGCCACATATGCAACGGCGCAGTTGTAGCCCAGTGGTTCGTGTATGTCTCGTAAAATTAAAATTTTGTCACATGCTTAGCATTCTGTTTTCAATATGAATCTTTCACGGTATTTTGGTCTTCAAGTTTTTTGTTACGTCCGCCAACGCTACAGGCGGAGGATGTTTGTTGTCAGGTACCTCTACGACCCCACAACTGTCGCAATCGTGGCGGTGCGACTGAAAGCTGCCAAGACCTGGCAGCTCGCTGGCTCGCGGCAGGCAATCTAGAACTCGGCATCGAAAGCTAGGCGCGTCATGAAAGCTTGATCTTGGACATCAACTCACCGACAGAGGACATTGGCCGACCAATCTTTTCTATGACGAAGGAACTATATCAGCATCCAGACAAGTTTGAGCGTTATTTAAAGCCCCAATTGTTGCAACACTGCGAGCATCACAATGTCCACCATCTACAACCTTGAGCCGCAGCCAACTGGAGCAGTCATCATCCACACGACCCAAGGCGACCTGAAGGTCGAACTCTTCGCGAAACAGACCCCTCTTACATGCCGTAATTTCCTCCAACACAGTCTCGATGGCTATTATGACGGCACCATTTTCCACCGTCTTGTTCCGGGATTCATTATCCAAGGTGGTGATCCGACCGGCACAGGACATGGAGGAGAGTCGATCTATGACGGTGGCGCCTTCAGCGGAGATTTGGATCCATGGCCGATGGACCAGCGCAAAGGGCACAACGCAGGTCCTATGGGCGTGAATTTCAAGGATGAGTTCCACTCACGGCTGAAGTTCAACCGTCGGGGGCTCTTGGGCATGGCAAACGAGGGCGCTCCTGACACAAATGGCAGCCAATTTTTCTTTACGTTGGGGAAAGCTGAAGAGCTCAACAATAAGAATACTTTATTTGGTCGGGTTGCGGCAGGCGATACCATCTACAACTTGATGAAATGGGGAGAGGCGGAGCTTATTGAGGGCACGGAGCGGCCTCAGTATCCAGTGAAGATTACAAATATTGAGATTCTTCTTAATCCCTTCCCAGATATGAAAAAGAGAGAGAGAAGAATCCAACATGAGGTACCGCGACCACTTCCGGCAACAGAGAAGAAGCCAAAGAAGAGGAAAGGTGGGAAGCAGTTGCTCAGCTTTGGTGACGAGGAGGGTGATATGGAAGAGGAGCCGGTTGTCAAGAAAGCAAAGTTCGACACAAGAATTGTGATGGATGTGGACGAAGAACCTCAACCGAAGACCATTCCAGTTAGAGAGCCTATCAAAAAGGCAGTTGAAGTGGCAGGCAAGAAGACACAAGAGGCTGCGAAACTACAAAGAGAGAGAAGCGAAAGGTTAGTTACAACGGAACCAGCTCCGAAAAAGGTTCCGAATTCACCATCACCGCCGGCGGCCAAGACTCTCAGTGAAAAATCCACGCCCGAGTCATCACCAGAGCCCCCTCCAAAGAAGTCGCTTCTAGAACAAACCAATGAGGAGATAGCTGCGATCAAAGCCTCCATGAAACGGACGATTTATGCAGAGCAGCCAGTAAAAGAAAAGAAGAAGTCTGCTCTTGAGCTCATGGTTCCTGAGACAGCAATGCGTGGGAGGAAACGTCGGCCAGGAGCAACTAATCCTAAAGATGAACGAGACGCGATAAGCATTTTAAACGCTTTCAAGGCCAAGTTGGAAAAGGCTCCTCCCGAGAAGACCCCAGCTGAGAAACTGAGAACCGTCACTGAAAAGAAAGCAGAAAATCCTGGTGAAGGTGGTGGTGAGGAGGAGGAGGTTTGTGACCTGCACTTCATCGCCGGTTGCCTCAGCTGCAAAGCGTGGGACAAAGAAGAGAAGGAAGAGAGCGATGACGAAGGCTGGATGTCTCACCGGCTCACTTTTGCCGCTGATAAGTTTGGCAAGGACTACAACCAAAGGAAAAAAGCCGAAGAGGAATTGGTGGTGATTGATCCGTTGGAGAAGGCCAAGGCATTGAAGGAAGAAAAGAAAGGATCACGGGAGGGCAATCACCGACCGGAAGGTTCCGGCAGAGGGTGGGGCCGGGACCTGGATCGGGACCGGGATCGGGACAGATACAGGGACCGCAACCGTGACCGGGAGAGGGGCCGCGACAGCGATTATTGGGAAGGAGACCGGGAAAGAGGCCGTGATAGGGACAGGAGACGGTGACCATCACCGTCTTTGTCTCAGGTGGTCATATATCACATCATACAGTCGACTTGTAAGTTTGTGTTTAGGATACAATTGACAAGCTACCTTTCCATTAGAATGCCACCTACCTGCGGATAAGAGATCCGGTCTAAGATTGCCATTCATGACTCGGCTCGAGATTAATGACAAGATAGGGGCTAGAAGATGGGCATTGTTCTCTGAGGTTAAAACAGCGCCACGTGATGTACGAAGAGAGTGACGTAGCGTCTTGTTGACGACGACGATCCCCTCACAGGAACCAGCCATAGAGATCTGTGCCCATAGCATTCCTCATCCATCATGAACTGTGACAGGCCCGCTCGCCGTGTCGCTGAACGCCACAAAACAGTCCTCGATTACTCCATCCGGTTGAAATTTCGTCATAGTCGGACGATACCTCTACGTAGTGCCGACGACTTAGGAGAGGTCGTTAACCCCGCCAGGCATTGGGTAGCTGACGCAAGCCAAGCCAGCCAGGTCCTTGATGGTTAAGAGCAAGGCTTGAAGTTGACACAGCCGATGCGTGGGCGAGCCAGCTGGCACAAAAAAAGATTATGTCCTCGCTTTGCAGGTAATGGGAGGTTCATTGTTGGTGCTGCCTTTCTTGAACAGGAGAGTTATGACTCTACACAGTATGCAGTACAACGGCATGTTTCCATCGATGTTCCTTGTTTTTCCATGGCGTCTTGGGAGTTGCAGCAAAACTGTGTCTTGGCGTGCGCTGAAAGTGGGACATGATTGTCCATTAGTTTTGATTGGCTGACACAGCTAACATCGTTATCCATACCTGCCGGGCCCACTTTTCGCAGCCAAACAGAGCCCGCCTCGCTTCATTATGCTTCACCTTGTAGTGGAGGGTATGCTGTCGCTACCTGTTGGAACTTGGGACTTGAAACTGGGAACCTGGAAGGCTTGCTTCATTGCCGCCAACCACGGCAAGAGTTTGGCAGTGTGCCAGTTTTCGACCTCAACCACCTTTACCTGATTCTCTTGGACAACGCCAACCCGGCCGATCGTGACCCTCGCCGTTAGGGAACAAGCGCTGGCCCGCGCGGCCCGTTCGTTACTACCTAGATTCCTGACTCTATCAATCGACAAGGGTTCCCCAAAAGTTGTCCAGCCCGCCAGCGCGGGAACTTGAAGGGCGCTCTGTTTGTTCGACCAGCCAACAGGAACCGAGCCGTCGCGAGGCACGAGATTATCCCAACCTTTCAGGCCAACCTTCACATTGTTAGCAGGCCTGCCTCGAGGCTTTCACACGGGACAGTCGCCCATTGACCAAATAATCGTGGTCTGCGAGACACGTTTGTTGTAGCTATCTATCACGGCCTTCACATCCGTGGGCGACCCCCAAGACACTACCACATTCAACACGCCAACACCCCCTCCCCTTCCCCTCGCCTTTCGTTCTGCGCCTGCCAGTAACAAAGACTTGTCGCGAAGCAGGTGCCTGGTGCTCACGACAATCCCTCCTTTGACGAGAAAAGTCTACAGCAGAACAGAATTTTCGGGCTTCAAGATACATAAACGGCCTGTACGGCTCGCCCTCGCTGCCCCTCCTCTGCCGTCTCTGTTGTGGACGCCAGCCCAAACTCTCTCAACATCGTTACCATCCGAGATTACGCCATCCCAACACGCTCCATCGTCCAAAACCCGGCCACCAGCGGCATCAGCAGCGGAGAGTACACAGAACTGAGTTTCACATCCGAGGCGTTCCAGAACCGCGGAATTGCCTCTCGCCTTGAGAGCAGGTCCCGTAGGTACACCACCACTGGCCGTCATCGCTGGTGACTTTCTGCACAGTCCCAGCTCGTCAATCACTGGCTCACCAGTGTTATGTCGTCGCCAAATCCCAGGAAACGACCTGCTTCAGGCCCCCCGCCTTCCATGGCCCCAATCCATCCTCAGCTGCCGCAGCCTTTCCAGCCTGTTCAGCCCGATCAGCTGTTCAGGTGGAATGGCGCGGTCGATGGTAATGGCTTCGTTGATCCAGGTACCTCGAACTTGAATTCTTTCTCAATGATGCCAACAACCACCAGCGCAAACCCGTATGGCCAGACGATCCCCGCACCATCCACGGCCCTGGCGCGCCGCCAAACGAACAGCCGAGCCCTGGTTCCCTCTGGCTCCAGAAGCTTCAACGGTTCCGACAGCTGGAATGACTACAACGAGCCTCCCCCGGGCGGCTACCTCCAGGCGGCAAACGCGCCGATTGATGACAATGACAACATCGAGCGACTCGAAGAGCTGGCGGCACGAGCCAAGAGGGAAGCACAAGCCAAGAGAAAACAGATCCCGCCGTTTGTCCAGAAGCTCAGCAGGTAGGTAACCTTGCACAAAAATTTCCCAGGGCTTTTACGATAGATGACTGACACAAACGTCATAGTTTTTTGGATGAGTCGAGGAACACGGACTTGATTCGCTGGTCTGAAAAGGGCGATTCTTTCATTGTTCTAGATGAGGATGAGTTTGCCAGAACCCTGATCCCCGAGCTCTTCAAGCACAACAACTACGCATCATTTGTCCGTCAGCTCAACATGTACGGCTTCCACAAGCGTGTTGGCCTGTCGGACAATTCGATGAAAGCGAGCGAACGGAAGAACAAGAGCCCGAGCGAATACTATAATCCCTACTTCCGCCGCGGCCACCCAAACCTCCTCTGGCTTATCAACAAGCCTAAGAGCGGCAGTAGCAAAAAGAAGGGCAAGAAGGATGAAAACGAAAATGAGAGCGAAGAAGACGGTGGTGCTGATGACGGCTACAACGGACAGAATTCTCTTGGTCGCGGGGTTTCGAATGAGCTTGCTCCCCTCCAGAAGAAGGAGCTCCTTCAGGTCAAGGCCCAGATTGAGCGAATTCAACAACAGCAAGTCGCCATTTCCAACATGCTGAACAAGCTCCGGGAAAACCAGAACCAACTTTATCAACAGGCCGTCCTCTTCCAGACGATGCACGAACGTCATGAAAACTCGATCAATGCCATTCTCAACTTCTTGGCCAACGTTTTCAGAAAGTCTCTGGAGGAGCAGGGTGGCGCCCAGAGCGTTCAGGAGCTCTTGGCTAGTATCATTCCCAACGCCCAGGGCCATGGCCAGTCTCAGATGGGTTCGAGTGCCAATGTTGTTGACTTAGGTGGTTTCGTCAACCAGCGTGGCCAGGGCGTTGGTACTCCCAAGCGCCAGCAGCGTCTTTTGCCTCCTGCGCCGCATCACACTGTTAGCAAGGCGTCCAGTTTATCGACAGTTGCAACAGCGCCGACTCCAGGGCATCAGCGTCAACCTACCATGGGCACTGTCACCGAGCTTTTCGACACATCTCCTGCAGATACTACATCGACGGGTTTCATTGAGAACGAGTTGAGGACTAACCCTCAAGAAGGCATGATGAAGCTCATCCAGGACACCAATGCAGTGAATAACTCAGGAATTGACCTTCCTGATGTGGCTTCCAAGACCTCAGCCACCATGAGCGATGCTCAACGTACCAAGATGCTCAATATCATGGCTGGTAACAATTCGACTACCACCACGGCTGTGACCAATGGTCTCTCCCCGTTGGGTGCTGCCCCAAGCACCACTTCTTTGTCCTCTGTTACCTCCCCTACAGCTTCGGCTTCAACAACGGGCTCGACTCCTCCTGCTCTCTCATCCACAACGCGGCCCAACGCCCTCAGCCTCCCTCTCTCTACTAGCCTTTCAACCACGCCATTTCTTCAAGATATCCAGGCTACACAGGCTGAGATCGAGGAGCTTCAACGACTACAGAGTGAGCAGGCCGCCCAGATTGACGAGCTTACGAGCCTACTTGGTCCTCTTAGCCCCTCTGGTCGCATCCCAGGCTTGGATGAACATGGCAATCCGATTGGCACCAACTACTTTGACAACGTGGATTATGATCAGTTTATCAACTCCAATGCCTTTGCTGATGGAAATGTCGATCAAATCTCTACCGCCACAACTGGGACCACGAATGCCTTTGGCGTTAATGGCACCAGTACCAATGGAACCGCAAGCAACCAAAACGGCGTCGTCACTGCAGGAGATACTGATTTCGACTTCAGCCTAGATGGCACAGCGGACGGAACCGATTTCGTCACCAGCACGGCAGCCCCCACGCCGAATGATGCTGCCACCACTGCTCTTGAAAGCAGCAACGGGGTCGCTGCATCTGCCGGCAATGGCTTCGAAACAGGCAAAGTCTTCGAGACGACAAGCTCGACGTCAGCGACAAATAGCCCTAGTCCGACGACCGTATCTGATCGCGCTGCTAGTGTCGGCGCGACCGAGCTGTTCGAGGAGAGCCCGGAGCGTGGCACGAAGCGCAGGCGGAAGAGTTAGGTGCCGCCCCTGCCGCTGACCCCAGCTGCGAATGTTTCGAGGCCTGCAGCTCGCCCTTCTGCTCTGGTTCCCTCTCGTCGCGCTTTGACTCCTGTTTCGAGGGTTGCCCCCCCCACTCGTGCTCTCCCTGCTGGCCCCTCGGTTTCTGCCGTTCCGGCAGGTGCTCCGGCCGCTAATCCCAGTACGCCTGCTCTTCCTGGTCTCGTTGGTTCTAAGCCTGAGTCAGATCCGTTAGACAGGATGCTGGAAGAGATTTTAAGAGGGGCTACTAGGTAACAAAACTGGTCCTGTTGCCCCCTCAGGTACTACGGCTGCTTCCGCAGCTCGAATCAATAGCGCCGATGAGAGTGGCATTGGTGATCAAGCCAGCAGTGGTATTGGTTGTGGGCAACACGTTGGTCAAAGGATGGGCATTGATATGTGACAGGAATGAATGCAAGCAAACAGTAAAAAAAGATAAAAAAAAGTAATTTGGACGGATGGGTCGTTGGTTGTTTGGTTGGAAAATGGTTGATTGGGCGCTTGGCTGGCTATTTTCTCTCAACTTTTTCCTTGTACCCCCATTTCCGTTTCCATTCCCTTTTCACCCCCCTCCTATTTGATTCTTTTGACTTTGGATTCGGCTCGGCGTGGTTGGTTGGATGGTTCGTTGGTGAATGAACGGATGGATGGTTAGAGTTACAGGCTTTCCTTGCTTGTTGTTTGCTCAATGGGCTTGTCACATAAAAAATTGGGAGGGAAAACAATTGGCATTTGGGTGGAAGAGTGGTTACCGGGGTGAGAGAAGAAGAAGAAGGGATGGGTTTCGTCTTGTGGTGAAGAGTATGGGGGCAGTTTGTGTTTGTCGCTAACGTCCGTATGTCTCTGATACCTTACCCCTTACCCTATCTACCTTATTACAACCTGTTCTCTGTGGCACACTAACATACCTTTACTACCTATTCGCCTATCATATTACCTCAAAATGACGATGAGAGAGAGACATGGTGCATATTTTCATGCGTTAACTACACGTTCTGGCAGTAAACTACGCTCAATTGCATCTATTTTTCATGACCTATTACTGGATGACGATCATGATGATTGTTGTCGTTTTATGGAATTGGAGAGGGCGAGCTCGAGCTGTTCGGTTGTCACTGATAAACAGTTTACGGGTTGGAGGAGGATAGGGACTAGCTGCCTAAGTAGTTAGCTAGCATCAATGGAGTCATTTCTTTTAGAAAGTTCCCGGGTGGGACAAATGCTAAGGGTGTTATTTCTTGAGCAGACTAACAGCAAAAAGTGACTTTATTCCTGTAGTTTTTATCCCTCGTCAAACATCGTTGACTATATGTACACAACTGTTCCTTGAAATCTCTCGTCCTCATTCATGCCTTGCTTCCCCACATGTGGCATGATGCTGCTTTCCCCCGGTGCTTTTGTCACCAGCCTCAGCAGCCATATATCGAGTATTGACTGTTGGGTCAAAGTTGGTCTCCCTTGCATTCGATGCCGAGGAGCTTGATAATTCTGTGATGATATCGGCCCCGATATTTGGGCCATGCTAGATGGCTCTCGCCTGCGCCTGTTAAGCGGCACACGTGGTGCGTTTAGAAGAACTGTCCTGCCCACTACCCCTACCGGTGTTGCTCAACTTGGCCTGTATAGATGGTTTGTCCAACAGCAACATCTTCAGAATGGCAGAAAGCCATCATATGGGACATGCAGTCTCCTTTTATCCCAACGTCTGCCTTCATCTCACATCCTAGGACTTGGCCTATTTCGCCAACGGATTGGCATGGATCGTCACCGACTTGATCCTCACATCCTCCTGAGGCCTGTTCTTCTTATCCACGGGGATCTTCTCGATCTTAGCCAGCGTCTCCAGGCTCGTGTCGCCCAGAATCTTGCCGAACACAGTGTTCAGCCCGTCCAAGTGCGGCGCCGGAGCAAACGTGATGAAGAACTGGCTGCCGTTCGTGTTGGGACCCTTGTTTGCCATGCTGACCACGCCGCGCTCGTGGTGTCGCAGCCCTGGGCGGATTTCATCTTCGAAGGTTAGCCCCCAGATCGAGCGCCCGCCCTTGGGGTTGTCGGGAGGGTTGGGATTTGCTGGCGCGCCGGTTTGAACCATGAAGCCTGCGATTAGTCGGTGGAATGGCGAGTTATCGTAGTAGTTGGATGCACAAAGCGCGAGAAAGTTCTGGTTAGAGGATTAAGTGGTCAGCAAGCTTCTCGGGGGG
>Ga0065720_1019148_pt1 | contig 35467 bp, 29 predicted proteins | sample Thericmetagenome_FD_59107 | JGI IMG/M metagenome (GOLD analysis project Ga0065720, IMG submission 59107) | Thermophilic microbial communities from the Joint Bioenergy Institute, California, USA of rice/straw/compost enrichment - eDNA_2 v2... | ecosystem: Engineered > Solid waste > Grass >... | reverse complement strand
CATTCTGACTTCGTCATCAAAAGTCACGTCTCCCTGTGAAGGATGTTTAATCGTCTTGATGATTTTGGAGAAAGAACCTGATCTAACCTTGAAAAAGGGTCTCATATGCTTGAGTTGTTCATCACTTAGGTTCAACTTGTAAGTGATTGGCTTGACGTGAAGTGTATCCATGGAAGATTGCTTAGAAATTAAAATGATTATAGACTAGGGAATTCCCAATAGATTTCTACTAAGAATTAGCAAATGAAATTCAATAGCAGGTCGATTTTTCTGTTTTCATTTTTTCTTAGAATAATTTATTAAACTCCCATATCACTATCAAATGAGAAGCAACAAGCAAAATGATCCCGAAAAATTTTCCAAATAGAAACTTATTTCTCAAAAAATTAAATTAATATCTTCTGAATTAGGGTTTAATTCCAAATGTTCTATGCACTAAAATTTCTGCATACAAGTTGTTCTTCAACTTTCTGAGACAATGAAAGTTAAGTTATTATTTCTAAGAGCCTTCACTGTTCTCTCCAAGAAATTTTTAAAAAGGACAAAAAAGTCAAATTCAATCATTTTAAGTATCAAAATAGCTGTAAGAGCATTGATAGCTCTATGCAGTTGAGTTGAAGATTCATCATGATCCATTGATTACGATCATTCCCACATTCTAAACACGGAAAACAATCAAATACCAATTTTCTTCAAAAGCAATCAATTTATCACAGATCTAGTCTCAATTCTCATTCCTAGCTCTTAGGCTAAGATGATTATTTATAAACTTATACAAATATATTTTGATTTGCAAATATGGGAACTATAACAAGACTTATCTTAGACATTTTGCATCCCTCATGCCTTACACTATGACCACTATTCTAAGCAAGGGCGTCTGATCCATCTCATTTGAATCTCTTCATCCTAACTAGCTTTCGAATTAGCTTTCTAATTTAATTAATTGAAGCCTAAAAGTTTAGATTTGTTTTTTCTAGCTAAAAGTCTTTTAATATATTTTGTCTTAATATTCAATTTTGATCTTTTGGAAACCTTCACTGAAGAAAGATCTGTTTGTTGGTTTCTAAATGTTTAATAGTTTTGAGGATCAGATTCACATGAACCAGCATAAGTAGATTTAAATGAAATCTTTTATAATAATATCACAACGCTAGGAATTTTACAAAATATGAAATTCCTATCTGAGTATATATCTACTAAATTTACTTTTTCTTCTCTTGATGTGCTTTAAGAAACTCCATTTGTATGCTTGTTGCGTAGTTATTCGCACTTTGCATATAACTCTTTTGCTGGATTTGTGCTCTTGCATTTCCTATCAAATTAAGTCTTCCAAACTTCAAATAATTCTCTGGATGTAACTCTATCAAAATAGCTTGATCTATATCTTTGACAAGATTTTTAATAAAGTTCTCTTCCTTTAAGTCACAATTAGAAAGCTCTTCTTTTAGGCTCTTTAAGGATTCTCTTGCTTCATTATAAAGAGCTTTATCTGCAAGTTCTCTAGCTCTGGCCAGAGCATCTCCAGTCTTTATTCTATAGTAGTTTTTCATGACCTCTTTGTCATCTTCATCATCATCTTTAACTTCTTCAACTTCATTAATCAGCATTATTTCAAGTTCAGCTCTTTTTGTGATACTCTTTCCATCAAACCCTTGCACTTTGACTTCGAGTTGAGCTACCTTAACATGCTTTTCTTGATCCTGGAGTTCCTTGGTATTCTTTGGAATCTTGAGTTCGAGCACATAATCTTTATTTTGTCCTGCAGAGAGCTGGAGAAGTTTAGTATTATAAGTATTTCCAGATTTCGTCCACATAGATGAATCTCCATAAGCCTTAGTGATCTCAACATTTTTGAGAATCTCTGATTGAATTGGGGAAATTGAAACTTCCACTTTCTGACCCACAGCGCTGATCAATCCTCCAAGACAATCAATAAAGCTCTCATCAACTTTGCTAAGATCCTGAATATAATAGAAATTCCCATCCTTGAGATCCGATAATCCAGTCATTAATCCAGCATCATGATCATCTCCATATCCGAAAGTATGAAGAGTAAAATCATCCATTAATTCTGATTGAATAAGAGAGTCAGCAACCTTTTCAGGGCTACATTTAAAACCATCACGTCCATCTGTCAATAAAAATATACTACTTACTGCGTTCTTTTGTTTTCTGAGCTTAAGTACTTTAAATGCGAGCTCCAAACCGGCTTTGATATTAGTTCCGCTCTCTGGGCAAATTTGCTTAATCCAGGCCTTAGTATGATATTTCTTCTCTTTGGTCATAGCTAACAATGGAGTGATAAGGTTTGCTTTATTGTTAAAAGTGATAATGGAAACACGATCTTGTGGAGTAAGATATTCCAGTAGGTAATCAAAGGTTTTCATAACATAATTGATTTTAGCTCCTTGCATGCTCTTACTGATGTCAATAACACAAACAAGATCAATGGGAATTTTATCAACTTTCTTTTCTGTTTCAACCTTTATTGAAGTTAGTATAGGGAATGCCTGATCTATAAAACTGCTAGACTTAACCATCTTCTTTTTCATTCTGAGAGAAACCTTGACACATTTGTCTAGCTCTATATCTCGCTTGACTAAATTCCCAGAACCAAGATTGTTAATGGTTTCTATTGGGTCTTCGTCGTTGATTCCATATTTTTTAGGAGGACAATTATAAATGTAAGACTCAGAATCATGATTTAGACAAGGGACTTTAGGTCCCATCATATTAGGAAAATGCATTGCGAACAGCCTTGAATTCAAGTCATTCACTAGAATATCTTTATGTCCTGGTTCAGTATTTTTAGAAATTGGTTTTGGAAACATTGTTTAGTTTTATCATTATATAATTTTTTTGCCTTAAATAAGAATTTGTTCAATCTGATCAGCCAATATATACTAAGGCTTAATTTTGTTGTAATATTAGGCTTTCAACAAAATTTTATTGAAGAGTTGTCTGGAAGACCTTCGTTTTCATAGATTCAATTTAATATTGACTGTAGAGGAATATATTCTAGGTTAACAGGGGGTATTGTTGCCATAAAGATGCATCAAATCTGAGCATACCTGTGACAAAATTTTTATACTGGTAATCATACAACTCAGACTAGAAAACAAGGCAAAATGTTTACATACTTTGTATGGTAGCTGAGGAATATTGCAAGAAAACTAATGAATCAAAAAGAATATCAAATTGATCACAAGAGCAGCAACTAGCTTAGATTAATTGGCACAAAGTTATGGTAAGGCTTATGAGAAACTGCAAGATTTGGTTTATATGCATCCTTTTTGAAATAACATTTTTCACAGAAGTAGAAACTGAAGCAGTTTTCACATCTAAAAATCAATAAAATTCAATCACTCCTTACTTATAAGCAGTCCCTTGAATGGTAATCTCACACCAATTGCATTTATAGTTCCTACTATCCTCTTCAACAGGGTCAGTCAAGATCATAAAGTTATGATGCGGCTTATGTCCTCTTAATTTCCTCATTTCTTCAGGTGGCTTATTGAAGTAGCAATGTTGGCCTAGAGTTTAAGAAAATAATCTCAGTTATTCTACAGAAATGAATATTGGGACACTCAGTGCAACTGAAGCAGACTCCCACAATTGGCTTTTGGAAACAATGAGCGCATCTAAAAGTTAATATTTGTGATCATATTCTTACTTCTTATCGAGGTGAGCAGGCAGCCCACTTGCAAGAATAGGGACTTCAATGGCACCGAAGTGATGAGTTGTATCATGGAATTTTTGCTCTAATGCCAAGTTCTTGTCGAAGCAAGCCTCACACAAATCAAAGTTCTCGCAATCAAGACAAGAAAACCTAGTTCCCCAAATTGGTTCAACCAAGCAGTGGTTGCAAGAGTGATAATGATGAAGCACATCTTCGTTGACCAAGTTATTCATTTCGAAAAAGTCTTCCTTTTGAAGACCCAGCTCAGCGAAACACTTTTCGCAAAGATCGAAGTTGTGTTGCTGTCTAGATTTATATCTCTTAACACCAATTTGAATGGGCTTTTCACAGTGGTTGCAATCCACAAAATTGTACCATTTCTCATATTGTTCTCCAAGTTGATTTCCCAGAGAGAACCACCCAGGTCTTAAATTATGATTTCTAGCAAAGAGCTCAACCTTCTTGCTTCCAGGCATCATTAAATCAATAATTTCATAGAGTTCGTCTGGTTTCTGAGATTTACTTCGAACTTCAGCGAAAATGACATTGTTCGAGACCTTAGAGTTATATTCCACATATTCTCCTGGAGGGCACTTGTATCCAACAAGGCACATTTCGAAGGAATGCATCAAGTAGTATCCATGAGATAAGTAGACATTATTATTCTTAAGCTTGACCCAAATGATTTGGTCGACCACTTCATAGCCCCATTTGTTCATCATTTCATATGCAGTATTGATCTGGTTGGACAGAATCCATAAGAATAAGAAACCCTTTCTGGAAAGCTTATCTATTCTCAGGTTCATGATCTCTTGGTTTGACATTGTGTCATATTCTAGGTTGAACTTGCTGTTTGAGAACATAAAACCTGAGTCATTTTGTTGACCACCCTTAATTCTCCAGGGAGGGTCCATCAGAATTACTATCAGATAAGTTTATCAATAAAGAAATTTACCATCAAAGCTATCTAGCTGATTGACAAGGAAGTCAAAGTTGAAATATCTTAGATCACAGTTGATGAATGTGTGAGGATGGCGGTATTTCTCATTGACTAAGTCTACTTGTTTTTGCTTTTCATTTACTTTTTCAATATTCAATGGAAGTTGAGCAGTCTTTTTGGAAAGTTTAACAGGCTTAGAGAAACTTTGAAGCTGTTGCTTGATTTCTTCCACGTAGCTGAGGCCATCCTCAGGACTTAGCATTGTCGGGTGGTCCTTTGGAAAATTATTCAGATCGGGATCTTGATTTATCATAGGTGGAAAGTTTTTTTCAAAGAATTTGATTGCAGGGTTAGAATCTGGAGGGGTGACAGTGGCCACTCTTGAGGTTGGAAATACTTCTCCTTGATTGTCGGCTACTAGAAGACGCTCAAGAACGATCTTCTTCTGAGGAATAATCTGAGCGGAAGTCTCATCATCATATATTTGAGCTTTTCTCTTTAATTTTTGATAGATGTTATCAAAGACTTGCTTATTATCTGCTGCTGCCTCATAAATCTCTTCATCTTTATTGGAACTTTTTCCAAATATTTTATTCAAGCTTCTATCTATCTTTGGTCTTTGAATTTTGTAACCTTTATAGGCATTCCTAGATGTTTCGTAGCCATTGTCTGTGTATCCATTCTTCTGTTCTTCGATCATGGACTCTTGAAATTTAACAGCTAGATTTATGAGTAAAAAACTGCCATTACTTACAGGATCTTGTATTCCCTCTTCTCCCTCTCTTTCCCTCAATGATCAAACCTTGATCATGATAATGCAGTATATTACGAGGCAGGCTCTTCTTGGAAGCGTTGAGGGCTGAAAACTTTAGCAGTGGCTTTTCTTCCATCGTTTGAAATAGAGAAACGTCCTAAGAAAAATAAAAAATAATGATTAAGGAAGGTACTTCTGAGTTCGATTTTTTGGAAGAGGTATCTTCAATGTTTTGGTCACTTCCTTTAGAGGCTATATCTAATGTCATAAGATATCATAATGAGAGATAACAAACCTTGCTCTTCTGGGGCAGTTGAGATGGTACTCTCGTAAGTATTGGGTGGATATGAATTAGGATTTTTGGACAACACTTTTAATATCTTACAGAAATATTGTTTGTCTTTGACGATTTTGATTATTAAATTATCGCAAAGATCGATTTATTGCATTACCCGATATGTTTAATCAAGGCCATAGCTACTAATACTAACTGTATAATTTAGAACTAGGAGAAATAAGGAAAATTCTACATCAATTTTTCGAAACCCTACAGGCCTTTAAACCCTACAAGCTCTCAGTCAGGGCATCTTTCCTAGGAAATCGCTCATATTTAGCGAATTATTCAAACTTTATTATCTTCCGATACGTTACCTGTTCATAAAATTTTATTGGAATGAGCTGAAAGCAGCACCTTGAAAATGCTTAAAAATAGCTAACGTTAAAGTGGGTGAATTAGAGAACTACTTTCTAGAATTTATTGGATATCTATCTTTAAGTTTCTGAAATCTTCATTTGCTAGATGTGATTTTTCTAAAACTCTGTAAAATCATAAAGCAAACTGGAAGATAATCCTTGAATAGATGTTAAAATTGCGGCGGCAGCTCGAAAACCATTACGGCTACTAAGTTAAAAAAATTGCTCTTATTGAGTTCAAATCGATTCTATTCTGAGAAAATTTCATATAGAGTAAGCCAAAGAAATACTCTTTGCATTTCATAATGACATAAAGCCTAACATTCAAAAATACTTAATCTTTAAAGAGAAAGGTCTGCTGAGTAAGTCCTGTAATTATCTCGAGTTTGTTTTGGTTAATCTTGGCCTTACCAAAGGAGCAATTCTACAGGAGATTACAAATTGCTCGTTATGTAGGTAAGGTTTAATTCTTGAGTGGAGGAGAAGCGAAGTGAACGTTAGAAATAGTGTGTAAATTATTAATTACTTAGTGGAATTGTGAAGTAATTTATAATGAATCCTTCTTCTGAAATTCCTTATAATTGATGCATTGTTTGCAATACCAGAACCATTTGGAGCCATCATGAAGTTCAACCAACTAACCTTAGCTATTTGGATTTGCAACATTCTGTGAAGAAAAATTGATCTTTATGTTTGACCGAAGATTTTGCACCAACTATTTCAAGATGGATACCTTGAGAAGATTTTTTCGCATAGCTTCGGTCAATATAATCAATAAAATTTGCAATAATTTTTATTTACAATAAATCCTCCACTGCTTCAACCTTTGATCTCAGCTAACTTTCTACAAGCTCCCCTCTGAGCTTCGGTTCTGCTCAGGCTAAAATTTACTCCTAATGGATTGGAACATAAGGCTTTAGTTCGAAATCTTAATTGCACAAATTTATCAATTAATTGATCATAAGTCATTTCAAATCAAGTAGTCCTTTCGAGTCATGACTAAAAATCACCCAGAATTGACCTTTTATGCTGGATTTATGTAAACCCTTATCTCCTCTCTAAGCATCATGGATATTTTTTCAACTGAATTTGTAATTTTTTTTTTTTTGCAAGGGTCTCAGGCCATTCCCTCAAAAGATAAGAGGATTATAGACCCGTTTCCGGTATTCTCGTAATCGCTCTAGAATTAAGAGATCTGTAAATAGAAAGCTAATTGAAAATGTTTAAAAATAATATTAACGTGCGTACAAGAATAAATCAGCTGTTCTGGTTAAGAATATAAAAATAATGAACAAATAAGCAAAAATATTGAATATATTAGTTTTACATATTTCTCTTGCCTTTAACACTAAGCGTGTACTTTATCTCCTTAGGGTCTTCCGTCCTTGACTCTAACAATTTACTAATTTATTTCTATAATTTACTTCTGAGAGAGATATTTATTTTCATTTTTCAGGTCTGCAATGATCTTCTCGTAGTGCCTAATATTATTTTCCAATTCTTTCTTAAGCTTTTCTTCAATCTAATTCTATTAACTCACCTTATCACAATGATTTACCTTTTCATGAGTCTTCAACAAATCAAGAGTCTTTTCTCTTGTAATCTTTTCCTTTTGTATACTTTCCTGGACTTGATCTTCCATCTCCTTCATCTTTGCATTATAATCTTCAGCATAAATAGAAATTTGGAGCTCATAATTCTTCTTGATCTTGTCAATTTCTTCCAAGAAATTCTGTCTCTCCTTCTGAATGCTACTCAACTTGCTCTTGAGAGTGCTATTCTCGGTGGCAAGGGTTGCATTTTGACTTCTAGTAGCTTCAACAGTGGTCTTCATCTCGGTAATAGTGTTAGCATAATCTCTTGTTGCGGCAGTCAAAGTCTCAACCTCTCTAGTGAGATTTCTAACTTTTTCGCTGTATTCATGTTCAATCTTGATGAGCTTTTCCTCGAGTTCTTGGTTCTTCTTCTCAGCTTCTGCAAGCTTTTCTTCGTCTCTTGTATTTTGATCCTTCAAGACTGAGTTCAATTTGGAAACCTCAGATCTTAAGGTCTTATTCTCCTTAGAAATCTTATCGAATTGGAGATGAAGTTTTGTCAACTCATCATTGAGACTCTTGATTTCTGCTTCTCTGCCTTCCAAAGTGACTTTGTGCTTATTTCTGAGGTTATCCATCATTCTATCGTATTGTTCCTTGATGGCTTGAACCTCCTGCCTATGGGTTTCAGTCATACTTTCAATAGTCTTTTGATATTGTTCTTCTTTAAGAAGAGCTCTATCTCTCTGAAGCAAAGCTTCTTCGACTTTTTCCTTGCTCTCCTTGGCAAGTTTGTTTATTTGTTCCTCCTTTCTTTGATAATGTTGAATCTTAGCCTCGAAGTTCTCCATCATCTTGAGCATTTGATCACAATCAGCCTTAGTGTTTTCGAGCTCTTTCTTGAGTTTTCTATTATCTTCTTTGAGCTGGTCAAGATCTCTTTCGTTGAAAATGAGTTTGTTAGCAAGCTCTCTTTCCTTAACTCTATAGCCTTCGAGCTCCTTAGTGAGGATCTCAATCTCCATTTGCTTCTTTTCCTCAAGCTCGGTGAAGCTCTTCTTGGAGTTATTGAGTTGAGACTTGGCAATCTTGAGTTCATTTTCAAGCTTATTGCACTTGTTGATAAGCTCTTCTCTTTCGAGATCCGCTCTATTTAAGTCCTCAGTTGCATTCTTGAACTTGACTTCCAAGACATCTCTCATCTTCTTTGTGTCTTCCAAGTCAAGTTCTAATTGTTTATTCTTTTTGCTGAGTTCGGAATATCTGCTGAAGGTGCTTTCACTCTCTTCAATTTTCTCGTTATATCTCTTTTGGAGGTTTTGGAAGTTTTGCTAGAAGATAAGAACTAAAATTGAGAAAGCTTACATTGAGTTCCTTGAGGTTCACCAAAAGAGTATGATTTTCCTCGTTAAGAAGTCTCATTCTCTCATTCATGTCTTCCTTTTCGAGGTTAACTATAGCATTATAAAGGATTGCAATATGACTTACAGAAGCCTGTAATGAGATTTTCTTCACTCTTTCCTCCCCTGTAAATATCGAGCAATTGTCTAGAATCATTATTTCAAATTTCATCTTGGAAGTACTGGCTCTTCTTCTCAAGTTGAGCTCTGAGAACATTGTTATCTTCGACAAGAGTTTGTGCTTTTTTCTCTAGTTCAAAGATTTGGCTGCTTGCATTGTTTAGCTTAAAGTTTATATAGGATATAATATCACTTACTGCTCCTTCAAGGGCGTTGATTTTATAGTCATATGCAGTGAACAGAGGTTGAAGGAAATCAAATTCATGAAGCAGGCTAGGAAGAACAGTAATGTCACGACCATCGGTGTCAGCATAAATCCTTTCTGGGACAGTGATGCCAAACTTGGTATGATAATAAGTTATTTCTTTTCTAAGTCTGGTATCTAATGGGATGAGGAATTTTGTGGGGTTATTATAATACTTATTTCGGTAAGTTTGCTGAGCTCGGACTTGAGTTTTGCTATTTCAGCATGCAAGTGAATTTCAGTTGTGATCAAGGTGTTAAGGCCTTCAGGGGCTGGCTTGGTGTCAATACGAGAAACCTTTCCTTCTCCTAGATCTAAAAGGATCAGAATAGCATGAAAGAAACTACTTTTGGATTGCATATGTTCTTATTTGTGAGTGTCTTAACGATAAATAAGTTTAAATTATTTTTGAATTCTTAAATTGTCAAAAGAAATATGCATAACATTAAGTGCAATACTCTTCATAAATCTATCTACATACAACAAAGGGCCTCAGACTATCATCCCTACATTACAAGCATTATCAAAAATATCTACTTCTTCACATTCTTCTTCTTCTTCTTTCCATGGAGCATTTCTTCAATTAGTTCCTTCTCCTCAGCGCTTGTTTCCTTTCCTGAATACTCTCTTCCCTTCCTCTTTCCAGCACCCTTTCCTCCTTTTCCTCTCTTTCCACCCTTAGTAGTCTCCTTCTTCAACACCTTCACTTTTCTCTGTTTAGGTGCTTCTTCACTATCAGATTGATTCTCAACAAGAGGAGGCTCGCTCTTCTGATCTGATTGGGATTCAGGAGTTGAATGACGCTCAGTGTCATCGTTGTCTTCTATTCTGTCACTAGCCTCAGACTCTTCGGCTCTCTTATTGGTCTTTTTGGCTGACTTAACAGCGGACTTGGGAGGCTTCTTGTATTTAAGCCCAGTCTAGAGCATTATATATTATGAACTAAGTCTTTACTATCTTGCAAAGATGTTGTCTGAATTTGTCAATGTAGACAGTTCTCTGGCCTTCCTCTGATTTCTTGTTGGGAACTTTGTTTTCCTTGTCGTCATCTTCTTCTTGCTTTTCCTTTTGTCTCAATTCAACCTAAAAGCATGAACTTTAGGAAGGAACTGATTACTTCAAAGAATGCCAAGATCTTCTTATAACTTGAAGCATCAAGATAACTCTTGTTGGCAAGAGTAATAGCAACAGTCAAGAGGTCGTACTTTCCAATTGAAGAAATTGCCAGGATGATAATATTGATAAGATATTTGAGGTACTTCTCTCCAACGATAGTCTTCTTGTCCTCAGGAAGACTATCATTCTTTTCATTCCAAATTTTAGAGACGAGTTTGGCAAAATCGCAAGCTCTTTTCAAATCATTTTCTTCATAGAGTCTAAGGATGACCTCATCGACATATCTCCAGTAGTTGATGTAAGGATTGTCCTCCAGAATTTCCTTGATCTTGAAATTGTTGATCATGGTCCTCAAAGTAAGTTCGAGGTTTTGATAGCTGCTTCTCAAAAGATAAATTGTAGCCTTAGCAGCAAATTCACTGTTGACTAAAGTGGTGCAGGTCATAAGGAGCTTGGCAATGAGCGAGGCAGTGAACATGAATTTCTCATTGCTTACGGGCTGTTGAGTTCTGTCACTTTTTTTCTCAGGAGTCTCGTGAGCTTGGAGTCTCTCCTCCCTTTCTCCTTCATCCTCGGATTCTTCATCGACTGTTATTCTTTGGGCCTTCTTCAAATTTTTCAAAAGACTCTTGGAATCAGAATGCTCAAGGCCTTCTGAGTCAGTTTGGGTATCAACGAGAACCAAATAGTCATACAAGGTGTTGAGGAGAGTCTTGGAGGGTCTGTAGAACAATCCCTTGATCTTAGCGAATCTATCAGCAGACAGGAAGCAAAGAGTTTCGATCATTAAAGTGAAACAACTTTCCTGAATCTTTCTGAGCTTGGCTCTTCGGACTGCAGGGAAAGAGTCAGTTCTTAAGATTCTAGAGATCTTTTCAATGACCTTATCTCTGAATTCAAAGTAATCATGTGTTTGTGCTTCAGTGGTTTCATCCTAAAATTTTACTGTAACAATTTTTACTAGTACATCTAAGGTAATTTTTCTCATCCTCCAAAGTTGGGTGTAGAAAAGGATATGCAAGGCATTGTTAGCAACATCATCAGTGACAGCATCTTGGTTAATATAAAAATCAGTAAGCTTGAAAAGCTTTCCACAGAAGGAATCAGAGATAACCTTCTGAATAGTGAAGAAATTGGAAAGCTTGGAGAGCTTAAGCAGATTTCCAGCAAGGTTTATTTGTAATTCATTATTGTTAGTCTCACCTTGGAAAATTAGGAAACAACAAAAACAATACCTTCTTCCAATCTCTTGTAGAGGGTATAGAAGGCTCCAATACAATTCTCAGCAGCATCATCAACAGATCTCTTCATCTTTTCTCCGACTTCTGGGTTTCGGCAGTAAGTGGAGAAGAGCTTGACCACTGAGTTGATGACTCTGGGGCTTTTGCTAATATCAAAGATATTTCTCAAAGTGTCCAAAAATCCAGTGTATTGAGTTTCGTTTTCTGAAGTGAAGAAAGTTCTTAAATCGCATTCTTCCAAGACCAAAAGAACACTCTCCAAAAGGCCGCCGCTATTCAGCTTGGAATGATTCAAGATTTCATTAGCTCTGAGCTTCATGACATCTCCAGCATGGAGTAAAACTCTTTCCGCAAAGGATTTTATCCCTTTGTCTTGAGTGTACTTAGAATTGACGATGGACTTGCACAACTTGATGGAAGAGTGAATAAATCTCATAAGGATCTCTTTTTCCTTGTCAGAGGTAATGGCTTTAGTTGCTACAAGATTTAATCACATTTGAAAGATTTTACTTGATTTTCTAGTTGGTTGGCTGTCAAGAATTAGACCCAACATGGTTTGGAAGTCAAAAATGACGTGGGTTCTTTTGTGGAAAGCCTCAATAAACTTGTCTACTCTTTCGGTAGAGATTTGATCAGGGTTGAGCTTATCAAAAATCTTGGTGAAGCTGATCAATTGAGCCCTTGAGACATCTTGTTTCTTTAAGAAGACGAATTCTTGAGTTTCGAAAGACTCATTGAGGAGATCATCGTCAAAGCTCATAACAGCAATGAAATCTGCTGCCACATTGGTGACATCTTCAGAGCCATAGAAGATCAAGTGATACAACTAATACAATCAGTTTATAAATCGAAAGAACTTACTTCTTTAAGTTCTTCATCCTTAAAGTCGAGTCTTGAGATATTAGCCTTAACGAACTTGAAAGCCTTGGTGGCAACTCTGCTGTTACCATTGAAGCACAATTCAAAGAATTCTCTCTTCAATGCTTTGAGACTCTTCTCAATTTGCTTATCAGTGTCATCGTGGTTGGGAGCCAACTCCTCAGCCAATTCAAGGCAAGCAATGAGAATAGAGGGTTCTTTTTCATTTTGGAGGAGATACTTAAGAACTCCAAACAAGTTCTCATCAATGAAAAATTCAGGTAGTTTGCTGACTCCATACGCCTGAGGAATTATTCCAGATAAAAAGGAAGGTACCAAATATTCAACGATCTTGAGGCGGATCTCACTCATAGTGTCCTCATGTCTCTTTTTGACAAACTCTTTCATGATCAAAGTCAATGTCTTTTCGAGCTTTCTAATTTGATCCCTGACTTCCTCGTTATTTTTCTCTAATTCTTCAACTCTTTTGGTAGCTTTGCTCTTCTTTTCAGACTTTAGGATCTCCTTTTGCTTGTTAAATTCCCCTTTAAGTCTGTGAATGAGGTCGACTATAGCTTGTGCGATGTTTATTAATGTGTCAGCTGCTCCATATCTTATTGTCCTCAATTTGGACCTAGAGATATTATACAAAGTTATACTGATAATACTTTGAGAAGGCCATCAAGTCGTCAACGAGTTCAGAAAGGACCTTTGATTCGAAGCAAAAATTTTCAGAAGTCTTTGTCAGGGCACTCCAGAATGCAACATAGTTACTTCTGAAAGATTTGTTGTCCTTGCTCTTTCCCAAAAGAGGAAAGTCGTTTAGGGCTTTTCTAACATTAAGATCATATATCTTCTTCAAAAGATTGTCAATATTCAAACTCATGTCTTCGTCCACAGTCAAATTGAGGGTAACTTCGGGATATCCCATTGCCTTTATTCATAAGGTTACACAAAAGATTATTGGTACTTTAAGAATGAAGACAATTAAGTCTTCAAGAGCTTTGTGAGGAACATCTGCAATCTTTTTGTCAATTGACTCAATGACGCTTTCTTGCTCGTAATCCCTGTTGACCATAAGGTCTACCAACTTGAGAGATAGTTTTGATAATATGTACCAAAAATTTCGATGTCATCATAATCAACAGTATTCTTATGACTTGATTTCTTTGAATTTTGCTTGATAGCCTTGGAACTACGTCTATCTGACTTAATTGTGGACTCCTTTTCAACTTCTTCGATGATTCTCTTTCTTGCTGCTTTACTCTAATTGGAATTAGGGCCTTTGCTAAGAGAATAGTACCATAATGTTGTTTTCAAAGTTTTAAAATTTGAATCAAGCACGGAAATATTTTATTTTGAATTTAATCTAGCTAACTTTTAGCGTGTTTAATAAGCCCAAAATGGATACTTTGAGCTCAGGATACATTAGTACGCCAAAAATTTTAAATTTGAGTTCCAAACCCATAGTCCTGTGTTTTGTTAAATACATAAAGACTCGACACATTACACATATTAACAATCCATACTCACTTTAATTATGAATTATACAGACTTCTTACTTAATTATCATCAACGATGACATCTTCTGGCTCGGCATCATACACATCTCTCAGATCTAGATAGAAATGCTCCATTTCCTTAAGATCATCGTCCTTGATAATATTATCTTTCCTGAATTGGAGCTTGGAGATATTTGGAACCCCCTTGTACTCATCTAGCCAAGCCTTAAAGTAATCAGCGAAGCAAGAATTGCTGAAAATTGCAGAATGCAAAGGCAGTCTTTCAATCTTAAGAGTTTGATGCTCTTCCTGAAGAATTCCAAGCTTGTTAACAACCTCGTCACTTAATAATCTTGTAGCATTATCATCAGCCCAGGCACTAAAATGAGCAATATGGAAATTGAATCTAAGCTCATCAAATACCTTGGGATGAGGTACAATATCACCTCTAATTGTGAAGTCCTCTCCATAAGTTTGGCATTCCTAGGACAATAAGGCAATATATATAAAAATTACTTTAAGCTTGACTTTATCAGGTAATGGATAAATTGTGAAAGGAGTATATTCCTTATAGTTGAAGATGGAGTTTAATATGTCCTTAGAAACAGTTTGGTCTTCCACCATGTTTTGAGGGAATCCTTGAATATGGAAACAAGCATTCATGAAATTTCTGCGAGGATTGTTGGTTAAGATATCAGTATAACCCTTCAAAGTATTATTCCAGCTACGAGCATCAGTGGCACTATTGGTTATAAAAATAGCTGTTGACTTACACGCAGGGGAATACCAGATTTGAAATAATATAAGAGTATAATTGAAGGATATTTTTAGGATCCTTTTGAATGTATTTCTTATCGAAATATGCAAATCTTTCAAGTTGACTTGGAGGCAATTGGAAATAAAGTGATGAACCTTCCATCAATTCCCACCCTGTGAGCAATTTATTCATTACCTTCATTCCACCCAAGATCTTATTCATCATTCGATTGATAGATGATATTACCTTAGTGTCCTCACTTGTATCATAAAATTCATTTTCAAATCCGTAGCTCATTATCGGCTTTTTTGCACATTCATCTCTGAGATAATTTTGAAGATATTTTCTAAATTGCTCTCAATTATTAATGGAAAGAGGTACATGATAGGTCCATAACCTGAATTTATGTCATAGAAAAATTGAAATCCTCCCATGTTATCTGATTCTTCTAAATAGAATCTGACCTTATCTTCCATCTCATCAGCCTAAATTTAAGAGGAATTTATATAAGGAATACAGTTTCCACTTTGTCAACAATTTCTTGTCCATTAACGAAGGCATTGAAATAATTATCCACAGCAGGAAGTCTCAGGAAATTATGATGATTTAATTCGAACTAGATTGTGACAGATGATTTAAAATATTACTTGTGCATAAGCAAGATGTTCTTTTGCCTCTTCTAGACTTTCTTCTCCGGATTTCTTTTCCTCAGGGTTGATATTAAAAACAGTGACTTTCTGATTGTCCCTGATATTCAAAAAAAATATTCATCTTCGTACCACATCGTTGGCATCTTTAAGTCAGGCTTCTTCTGAGGCTCAGAAGTTCTAAAGAACTTGTATTTCTCGAAGTTATTCTTCAAATCGACTACTAAAAGTCTAGGCCTATTGGGATTTCCTCTGACGAAAATGGAATTCTGTAAATGATCCTTGTCTATCTCTTTGAGCTTTTGTGCATTGAGTTTCTTAATTTTACAATAAGTTCAGATGCTTTACTTCAAGATTCCACCAGTCATTTAAGACTGAATTAGTGAAAGAACCAAGCTGAAAAGTTAATAATTCCTCTTGCATTGGAATAAATTTTTTATTTCTATTATCCTCGCGAAAAACACCTTCACATAAACTTTCTATAAACACCAGCTAATTAGCTAAAGTTGATAGAATAGTTGATCTAGGTTCGAGCAAGCCCTATATGGACTAAATCTATGTTATTTCCTTAATAAGGACTTCAAACGTAGTCAAGAAAAATGAAATCAATTTTCTTGAAAAGTTTCTGTTATCAGAAGGAAGTTTTTGATCTCAAGCTTTCCTTTGACTTGCTCTACCTATTAGTAATGTTTTCATAGCTTGTTCTCTAAATTCGACTGAGGAATAAAGTTAAATGAAGTTCATTTTTGAATGATAACGTTGTTAACAAATTCGGTAATTTTAACTTTATTGCGAAACCCTTCATGACAGACACCCTACAGATGTCAAAGGGCCCTATTAGACTCTCAGCTTTTGAGATGGCTGAGACTTTTCGCTTTGATTATCAAGATTTCCTGAAAGAATTAGAGCGAGCTGCAACTTTAGTAGGCCCCATCTTAAATAATCTCATCACTGTAAGCATCAATTTCTAAATTACTAAACCAATCTAGGGAAATACCATCAGCCTTCAGGACCAGTTATTAAAGGCAGGAATCGATAATAATAATATCCCCAAACTTGAAGCTCTGGTAGAGAAGGCAAAAAGTCTCGGGGATCTATTTGATAATCTTATGAATGTCCAAACAGAAGAAAAGGATTTATTGTTGAATAGAGTAACTAGTTCAATTTTCACCCTCTCATTTTCTTCAGCACCAAGAAGAAATATCCAAAATGAAAGAAGAGATTACTACACTCCAAGATAATGAGATTATTTTCAAAGCGATGGTCGAAGAAGCACAAAACAAACTCGAAATCCGCGACCAAATTTTCAATGAGAAGATAGCTTCTCTTGAAAAATACCTGGAAGAGTCAAAGGCTGCTCTTAAAGTAGAAGTCGAGGGAATTTCTGAGACACTTAAGGTAGGAACTCTCCTTTTTTGAACTCAAATCTGTAGGAGGAAAAAATCAACAAGAAGAAAATGGAAATGTGGTTCCAGAGAAGACTCGAATCACTAGAATATTATATTCAAGACATGAAAGATAAGGCAGATAAAAAACCAGAACTCGAGAAACTTCTACAAAAAATTGCAAAACTGAAGTATAGACAACCCTGGAACAAGGGTAAGAAGAATCTCATGCTGGACGAAGAAGCCCTTGCACAAGTCAAGGATGTCAATTCAAGTGGAACTGAAACTCCTTATAGTCATTATGTCTGCTTCTTGTCCTCAGCAGCCTCCCAAGAGAATACTATTAATCAGGCCTTTATCGTTTCAGGTGATAATAGTTTGAATATCAGCCATGCCTCAATCCTTGGAGATCAGTTCCCTGGCTTGCCCTCTGACCAGAGAGAATTGGTTGAGAATATGATCAAAAAATTGAATGATTCAAATATTAGTCTCACTGAAAAGGAAAAGATCTACTGTGACTTCATCAAGAGAGACCCCTCAGATCCCAATCTTCTTCATGTCAGGCTTGAGGATATTCTCAACGTTTCCAAACTTTCAAATCGTTCCGATTCCTTGTCCCTTGATTTAGGAGCTAAGGAACCAAGCAAGCCTAGCAACAAATTCAATCATAAGGTCATTCTTGGAGGGTTTAAAGATACCCATGCTGACAAGGTGGGTTCTCCTCTTCTTTCCAGCATTCGTGCACTTGATAGCAAAAAGATGAACTCTTTCGAAATAGGACTATCTATTGCAGACAAGCAAGATAGCCTGCGTCTTCCTCCTGATGGTGAATTTAGTAATGTGCTTCCAAAGGAGGACGATGGAAATGAAAAATCTGGAGACTTGGATAAAGCTATCAGCCATATTTCTGTTTCTGAGCATCAAGACAACACTGAATTTAAGCTAAACCAAGAGATTATCTCAAATCAACAATCTCTACAATCTCTCAAGAACTTCCTTAGCTCAGTTAGAGAATCGAAAAATACTGAAAGACAAAAGGAAGCTCCTGCTGCTCAGCCAAAAGTCTCAGCAAGATATAAAGAAGAGCCCAAAGCTGAGGAAATTTCTGATCTCAGCATCATTGAAAAGGCCAAAGATAACTCTGGTAAGATAGAAAAGTTCAACGCTTCGAACAGCTTCCTTGGAGATGAAGACGACGGAATCAAAGACTTCCTTGAAAATGCTCCAGAAGAGTTCAACTTCAATCATTCTGATCCCAAATTGCTTCCAAGCATCGAAGACGAACCCAAGAGGCCCAAGGAAAAATCCGCTGTCCCAGAGACCAAGGACAAAAATGGTGGAGTTAAAAACATTTTCGATCCTTTCTCCACTGAGAATGACAAGCTTCTTGGTGATGCTTTAGTCCGCAAGTCTTCTGAAGTTGTTCCTTCTCAAAAGAAGATCATAAATGATACTAATGTTGCTGATATCAGCCACAATTCCAGTTTCTTCAAGAAATCTGGACCAGTCCCTGCTCTTGATCTGTCTAAAGTTCGTGAAAAGAGACAAAAACCAAATTCAATACAAGCCTTACCCAATAGTAACATCATCAACATTACTATTGTTGATAGCTCCATGAACCAAAGCAGCATGATGATAGATCCCAAGTATGATGATTTCGAAGACGACGAAGCTGAAAACAAAAAGACTGAAAAGCCTTCCGAAAAACCTCAACTCTTGCTTGAAGACAAGCCTTCCTTACAATCACAAAAGACTCCTGTCAAGTTCCATAATCCTCGTTATTTAGGAGAACCAGAGAACAACAGCCATAGTTCTCGCAAAAAGAAGAGCTTCATTAGAAATTCCGTTGACTTCTTACCCAGACCTCCTTCTGGTCCTCGCCATAATGGACAAGTGAGAGCTAACAACCTCTCCTTAATTGATGAAATCAAGATAAATCCAGGAAATACCTCTTTCGATGGACCCAGTAAGCCCCCTCCCAAGAAGGGTCATCAACTCCATGCCAGCATGGTCACCATGCCTGGAGAAAATCCCTTCGATACCAGTCTTATCAAGAACAGTATTGAATACAATAGCAAGAAGTCTTCAGACTACAAGAACAATAGAAATTCCAGAAGCTTTGCTATTCAAAGAAACCCTGAAAAGGACCAACATAGTACAAGTGTTGATAGCAAACCTACAAGGGGAGCTGCTAGGGCCTTAGGAATGCTGATCAAGGACCATCAGAGACATATGACTGATCTCAGTCCAAATACAAAGCTACAAGATCAATTATATATGATCAAGCCATCATACACCCAACAATCTTTCCATACCAACCAACACAGTCTGCAAATTAATTACTCTTCAAACTATTTGAATATGTCAAACAGCCATAATCATGATTCGAATCCTCCTTCACGTGAATCTACTCAAGTTACCAAAGGACTTCATCAATTAGCACTCGAATCCTCGAATAAATTTGGAAAGAAAGTCCTTACGGTTGAAGACTCCAAGCTATATCCAACTCCTCAAAAGCCTAAGAGGAGAGAATTTACTAGAAAAATTCATAACGAAAACCATAACCAATTAAATACAACTAAAGATGGAGATGAAAGCTTCTTAGGTAAAGGCCATAAGACCCTGCCTAAGCCTGCTAGTCCCATTAGAAAAGATAAGGAAGATGAGAAAAATAAAAGTATGGCTCAGGCAACTAATGCCCCTGGTCATTTCAGAATGAAGAGGTTCAACATTAAAAAATTCTAAAAGTGATTCCTTTATTCATTCTTTATTTTTACTTTAATCTACAATTTTGTATTTGTAAACAAAACAACCTTACATTCTGTACCAAAGCTAATGTAACAACTTTTATTGTAATTTTCTGTTAATTTCAAGACATTCTTATAGATAAGTTTTGCTGTTCAAAATTGTTTTAAGATACTAACAAAATTCAAATATATGGAGATCTAATGTAAAACATGGACAGAAAATTTCTTACACAGAGATTTGCATCATCAGTTCAAATTAGTTTGATTCTGGCCTTCTCTTCAAGATGATATTTCTTTATAATTGCATTAAATTCTAATAGTTTTGAGGTCATCTTATAATACAGCTTGAATTCCTTGGTTGCTTTCCATAAATTTTCACACTCAAGCTTTTTCAACTTAAATTTACTAGTTAATTCATCACTCTTCTGAGCTAACTTCTTGAAGTCTCGCTCTAAGTTAGCCTGGTCGTTTACTTTTTGCATAAGTCTTTCATTATCTTGGAATAAAATCTTTTTTTCATGTTTCAACTCCTTAATTTCACTTTTTAATTGTCTTATCGACTCCATAGAATCTGCTTTAGAAGTGCTCTTTCTCATTTTGACTTCAGATTTCCCGAAATCAATGGCACTTGCATTCAAGCTCTGACTCACTTTTCTAGTTGATCCCGAGCGACTTCTTCTAACTGAAGGGCGTGTGATAGCGACCTCCTTCTTAGCTGATTGAATTATTCTTCTCTTTTCTTCAGCGATTTCTTCCAGGGCATTAGCAAGCTCCTGTTTTAAATTATCAGTTTCGCGAGCATGTACTTCTCTCAATTTAAGTAAGGCCCGTTCGGATTGCTTTAGGTCTTCTCTGAGATAAATGTTTTCCCTTTGAAGCTTCTCTACATGCTCCTTTATTTCTTGAAGCTCAGATATCTTTGCGAGTTCAATGCTCCTATCCAACTTTCTTTGTTCTTCTTTGGCCTTAGCATTTTCTTGGTACATTCTTATATCTTGTTTCAACATTTCCACTTCAGCCTCGAGTTCAAGGTTTCTTTTTTCTAAAGCTTTGGTCTGGTTATCAATAGAATGTCTTAAAGCTTCAACAGCTTCACTCACATGGGCCTCTCTGTCTTTGTGATAGAGCAATTTTAATTCTCTCATCATATCAGAAGAACTTGGAATATCAATTTCAAGACCAGTGAGAATCTTGTTTAGAGAAAAGCCAGTCGATTTACAGTCAATCACCATGTTTTTGACAGGAAGTAAGTCAAAATAATCACTTGCCTCAATATAGCTGATCAACTTCTCCACTTTATTTAAGTACTTAAGTGAGATGTTTTTCACATCTTCCAAAGTTTGCTCGATGTAGCTACATTGGGAGACGAGCTTTTTTTGTAGGTGCGCAATTTGTTGGTTTCTAGAAGTAGATTCATAAACATCATAAATATTTGATAATTCATCTTCAAGAGGACCCTCACCCTTTGCCGGACTACTATACTTGCTTTCTGGATTAGTGAAGTGGACCTTTCTATGAGAAGATTTAAGCGTGTTCCAAATATTGCTCTTTTTCAGGCTGGAATTATAATCTAGATTTTGTATTGGTTCCTCGTCCCTAGATTCTCTATCTCTATCCTTGACTGAACTAAATCTTCTCTCATCTCTTCTGAGAGAGGCTGATAATTCAAAAGATTGATTTTTTTGGTCTTGAATCACCATAGAGTTGCTCAATGTCTGATTCTTTGAACGATTTGCACTATCTAATCTTTTTTTAGGACTTATACTCTCATTTAAGCTTCTTAAAAATCTTAAGTTTGAATATGGAGCTTCCACATCTCTCTCTGTAGTAACCACTGAGCTTGACCTCTTGTTGTTGCGAAGTGCAGAACTATAATTCTTATCTAGATTGAACTTTGTCTTTTTCTTAAAATATTCAAAGAGGGTCCCCTTGGCAGGCTTTTCTGGAGATTCCTTTTCTGTTTTATGATCTTCGTTTTCAGCATCGATATTCCTATCTCGAAGAACGCGCGAAGTCATGGAAACGTAATTTATTTTATTCAAATGAACTAACTGTTAGTTTCGACTTAAGTAAATTGCGTAAAATCAAAGATAATGACCAAAAAAATAGTGAGATTTATGTTTTTGCTTAGTTGTATATCTTTCATTTTCTGAGAAGGTCAGTTGTAATTTTTCTGATGACTTTAATTATGAAAGACGATTCAATAATGCTTTCTGAATAGATCTAAATTATAATCAATATCAAAACTCATAATTTTATTAAAGATGCAAAAGGCCAACAAGAGAATCCAAAAGGAATATGAAGAATTGACTAAAACTCCTCCTGATGGTGTCGTTGTCACCTCAGAAAACATGTTTGATTCATGGGATGTTCTTCTTCAAGGACCCCAAGGAACACCTTACGAGGGAGGAACTTTTCTGGTCAAGATGAAATTCCCTGATAACTATCCCTTCAAGCCTCCTAAGGCCACTTTTGCAACAAAGATCTACCATCCCTCAATTAAGAAGGATACAGGTGAAATCTGCAAGGACATTTATGAGGAAGGATGGGTTCCCACCAAGACTATTAAACAAGTCATTGATGTTTTAAAGTCCATGTTGATGGCTCCAAATACTGATACTCCCCTTGAAACTGACATCGCCCAAGAATATCTTAAAGATAGAGCAAAGTTTGATGCTACTGCTAAGGAGTGGGTTAATAAATATGCCAAAAATTAAGTAATTTGCTTAACTTTTTACGAACCCTATCTAATTATATTTATCTTTCGTGTGTAAAGAACCTTCAAGCCTTTAACTAGTGAGGAAAAATTAGCCCCTATAGATTGTTCTCTTATACAAAGCAAAATAAATTTAGAAAGGTGCATTCAATTGATATGGTCTAATGTATATATGCAACAAACGATTGCTTCATGAAGCCATATTTTACTTTTTATTCTTTTTTGAGCTTATGCCATTGACTAACAAGGAGAGGGCTCCAACAGCAACGCCAACTCCGATTGAAGTAATGACACCTTTTTGTGTGGGGAACTTCAACAATTTAGTCACATAAAAGCTGATAAGTCCAGAAGAAATGAGACTACCCATGAAGTAGGCAGCTCCTGACATGTCCTCATCCTTCTTTTCAGTAGCAGGGGTTTCAGTCTTCTTAGGCTCTTCCTTCTTAGCAGGTTCTTCCTTCTTAGTTTCCTTAGCTTCGGTGGGTTCAAGCTTCTCAATCTCCTTTTGGATCTTTCCTAAGTATTCAAGATCCTTGGGATTCTTAACAGATTTGCTCTGTTTGAAAGTGGTCAAGGCCTCTTCGGTCTTTCCAGTGGCAACTAAGCTCAAACCGAGATAGTAAATAGCTCTAAGATTTTGAGCATCGAAATCAAGAGCAGCCTTAGCGTATTTTCCACTTTGTTCGTGGTTGTTAAGAGCGTGATAGGAGCCAGCAATTTCGCATGTACATTCAACAATCTTTTGATTAGCTTGTTGTAAGCCTTCCTTATCGTCCTTGAAGTATTCTGGGTTAAGAGTATCAATAACATTCAAGAATTCCTTGATGGCTTCTTGGTGATTAGCGGTCTTGACCAGGGCTTGAGCTTTTTGAATGCTTTCTTCTGCACTCTGCAATCTGGTTTGAGTGGTAACCTGTGGGAGATCATCGAAAGAGATTTTTCCAGTCTTGACTGGAGTGGAGTCTTCCATGATTCTAGTGCCATAGGTGTTATCAATGGCTCTGTCACTGTGGGCACCTATACAATTACTATTTTTCCACAATTAATTTACTTCCTTCACCTTCTGATTTTCCATCAACAACAGCCCAGCTCTTTCCCAAAGACTTTTGCAAGGGTTCATTTTCCTGCTTTAAAATTACTATGCTTCATCATCAAATTACCTTCTCAGCGCTCTTCTCTTGAACAGTCACCCATTGAGAAGTAGTCATAGAATTATCAGTTTCTCGGGGTTCTTCCTTTCTAGGTGATTGTTGGGGTTCCTCCTTGACTGGAGATTCTTCTTTTTTAACTTCAGGTTCGACATGAACTGGTTCTTCAGGCTTAGTCTCTTCGACTTGAACTTCTGGCTTAGTCTCTTCGACTTGAACTTCTGGTTTAGTCTCTTCGACAGGAACTTCTTCTTTCACTGGAGAAGTCTGGTTAATATCAGGCTCAGGTTCAGGCTGCTGTTCTTGATGGGTGGGTTCAGTGGCTACCCATGAAAAGGAGGGATTAATTGCTTACCTGTATTATCAGTGGTAGCATTTGTATCAACAGCTTCTGGTTCAGTCTAAAAATATAAACTCTGGATTTCGCCTGAGCTTACCTTAACAGGTTCTTCATTATTAGTGGTGGTAGTAGTCTGTTCTAGAGTGGATTGTTGTTCTTCGACTTTATTCTCTGTTTCGTTGGGTTGAGTTTCTTGAGTCTCAGTTGCAGTAACATTGTCTGAGGTCTCAGGAAGCTTAGCCTCTTCTTGAGGTTGTTGATTGTTATCTCCAGTTCCTTCTAAGTTAGCTTTAGGAGAAACAACTTCATTTTCTTGTGTTTCGACTCTTTCTTCGGTTTTTTCACCAACTTCGGTAGCAGGAGCTTCATTTTCTTAACTGTTAGAATGGATAAGCATTAGTAGATACCAGCTTGTGCTTGATTCTTCTTTTGCTTTCTTTTAGGAGGCATGATTAATATTGATGCGTATTTTAGATTAAATTATTTGGATTTTAGAGAGACAAGATTTGTGTTATGTTTAATTCTCATATCATAGACATTAACCAGAGAATTAAATATGAACATCATTTTCATTACACAAAAAGATGTATTTATGTAATTTCATCTTAAGTTAGATTTAATTTTTTCCTTCAACTTGTTCGGGCTCCTTAACGACACCAACCTTAGCAGGTCTCAAAATACGATCTTGAATTGAATATCCAATTGTGCAAACAACACCGCAAGTTCCTGGAACTTGGTTGGGATCAATGAAGTCAAAGAGAGCTTCATGCTTGTTAGGGTCGAAGACTTCTCCCTTAGGATTTATTTGATTAATTCCATGCTTGGAAAGGATGTGGAGAAGGATAGATCTGGTTTGCTTAACTCCTTCGAATAATGGATCTCCAGTTTCTTCAAGCTTCTTGGCAGCTTCAAGGGCTCTGTCTACAAGAATGAATAAAGATTTTGATGAGTCTTACCAAGATTATCAGGGACTTCAAGTAGATCCTTAGCGAATTTGGTGATAGCGTAAACTTTAGTGTTGTCAATTTCCTTCTCATAACGCTTTCTCATAAGCTCTCTTTCTTCAATTTCTTCCTTAAGTCTGTCTCTCAAGTCACCCAGCTTGGTTCTGGCATCATTATTGGCTTTCTCTAAAGTTTGAACCTAAATAATAAGCAAATAATTTGCATTAATTACAATTTCATTGCATTCCTTAAGCTTCTTGGCATTAACGATATTTTCCTCTTCAAGTTTCTTCCACAAAGCTAAGATTTTCTTTTTTGTCTCAGCTGGGAGTTCTGAGGTCAAGCTTTCGATAGTCTCTGGTTGGTCACCATTCTTAGATTCAGTCTTCTTTTGTTCGGGCTTTTCTTCAGTCTTTTCTTCAGCCTTTTCTTGTTGATTTTTAGCTTCTTCTTTCTCATTCTTTTCTTCTTGTTGTTTCTTTTGATTTTCTTGCTCAGCTTTATTCTTGGATCCGAAGAAGTGACTATGGAGATTATGATTATGAACTGCTAACTCTTACTTCTTGCTCTTCCAGTAATAGGAGTTAAAAGCATATGGATTTGTATCACAAACGGTCTGTCTGAAAGCAGGGAAACTCTTTTTGTTGAAGACCTTCTGTAAAGTGTGTTGGTTTCTTGAAAGCTTGGTAATAATGTTCTTCACGGCACCTGATTTAGCTAGGTTGGAAGCCATCTCTCGTTAGCTAACTTAGTTTAGATTTATTAAAATGATTTTAGGCAAATCTAAGCCTGAATTAAATTTAACGAAACTCAGTCAGAATTCTTTTTTGTTTGATAAGAAGTCTGTTAAAATCTGAACCTCTGTGACAAGTATAATTTTTTGATAGCGTGCTGATACTTGGTAGTTCTTCAGCTTGAATGAATTCTCTCTTACGGTTTAACAGTCATTTGTCCCGAACTACATCCCTTAGATATTTCTTTATCCTTATTCGGAGACATTATTAAACAAAGAAAATCTGCCAAATTTTTTTATCAAAGAAGTTCAAGAATTTCAGCTACTTGGAAGATGCGTTACGTAAAGCTCTATCAAGAAAATAAGCTTATAAATGGCCTACCTAATTCTCAAGAAGCACTGGATGAATAGATATATAAAGTGATTCAAAACCTTGAATGTAGGAAATCTGTGCAAAGGGATATTATTGTTTAACTAACTTGAAATTTAAATTTCAAATAAAGATATAAATTGTCCAAATGGCAGACTCAATAGGAATTATGGAAGGAGCCTTCTTCGTATCACGAAATGAGCTCCTTACTTGGATAAATGATTTACTTAAGGTAATCTTACTAATTTTTGGTCTTGAATTCCCTAGCTCAACATCACTAAAATTGAACAATTAGGAACAGGTGCAGTATATTGTCAGATCTTGGATGCCTGTTACCCTGGCGAAGTAGCTCTTTATAAAGTAAATTGGAGGGCTAGATTAGAGTGGGAATTTGTGAATAATTTCAAAGTTCTACAACAAGCCTTCGAAAAACTTCAAATCCAGAAAAATATAGATGTAAATATCTCAACTTCGTATTTGAATCATTTTAGGTGGAAAAGCTTGTGAAAGCAAAATACCAGGACAATCTTGAATTTGCTCAATGGATGAAAAGATACTATGAAATTAGATATGGGAGTGGGGAAAACAAAGGCTATGATCCCATAATGCGAAGAGGAAAGGTTGAGCCAGACTTCAGTTTTGTCGACAAAATCATTCCTACAAAAAATCTCCTTAATTACCAGAACCCATTTTATTTTGCTTCTGATCCCAAAATCAGCAGAACAAAAGAAGACCTTGCTGGAATGTATTCAACGAGCAAAAAAATTAAGCTCAATCCAGGAACAGCTCTCACAGATAAATCTAACAAGGAAAATATTCCACCCGATAACTATGTCTTTAAGCATAATCAATATGAAAAATTGAAATACGAAAGAGATTCTCTTCATGAGAAATTGAAGCAAATTGAAAGACTTGTCATGTGTTCGAATAAGAGTGATGCTGCTATCTTAAAAAGTGTTAAGGATTATTTGGGCCTGATCGTTGATAACAAGGGAGTACGTCCAGATTCGGGTGAGACTAATGAGGAAGGGGCTGAAGAAACTATTGATGAAAGTAAAGACTATGTTGTCTTAATCGACACTGAATCAATTTAGAGAATAAGGGAATTACTAATTTAAGTAGTCATACTTATTGTGAATATTTTAAGTGTGTTTGTCCTGCATGATACTAAATGTATGTTGTCAATCTTTCAATTGTTTGCTAAGCTAGAGTGGGAAAAAAAAATTTAATAATTTTGTGAACTTGTTAAAGGGTGTTTTCTTTTATTTATTTATATCCACGTGAATCCAAAACTCTCACTAGCCCAAATATATATGACTAGAATAATCTAATTAACATATTTATGTAATATATTAATGTCCTCCTTTTTCTTCTTGCTTGGGGGCCAACTTGATCATATCATCGATTCTCAAAATTGTGATGGCAGCTTCAGTGGCGAATCTAATATTTTATCTTAAGCTCATCAAGATCATTACTTCAATGACTTAACCTTAATACTCATGGGCTCAAGAACACCAGCTTGGAGGTTGTTTCTAACCTTTCCATTGGTGAGGTCCAAACCACAGTATTTAAGATTTTGGTACTTGGGATCATCGCTGGTTTGGGCAGTGCTGTGAGCGACTCTGAGCTTAGAGACAAGTTCAGCAGCATCTTGAGCAGCATTCAAGGAGAGGGTCTTAGGAATAACAGTCAAAGCTTCAGCGAATTGGTGAACAGCAATTTGTTCTTTATTTCCAAGGGTCTTGGCAAAATCTTCAAGATAGATGCTGAGGGCAGCTTCAACACAACCACCTCCGGGAACAACATATCCAGATTCCAAGCATCTCTTGACAACGCACAAGGAGTCATGAACTGATCTATACACTCAGAACAAATGACATTTTTCTACCTTTCGACTTCTTCAGTCATGAAATCGTTAGCTCCTCTGAGAAGAATAGTGACAGCAGCAGAGTGCTTGAATCCCTCAATGAAACAGTAATCCCAGTCACCAACTGGTTCCTCGTAGACTTCTTGAGCCTCACCCAACCAAGCGGGGTCGAAAGTTTCTTCACCTTCAGCAGTAGCCAAAGTGGTAACAATGGTGGCTCCAGTGGACTTGGCAATTCTTCTCAAGTCGTTCTTATCAACTCTTCTCATGGCGAAGACACCAGCCTCAACGAAGTACTTGGAAGCAAGGTCATCAATAGCCTTGGTGGTGATGACGACGTTAGCGCCGGCCTTAATGATCTTTTCACATCTTTCCTTAAGGACGTCCATTTCCCTAAAGACTTAGATGAGTTGGGTTTGAAATTACTTTTGACGAATCTTTTCGAGATTCTTGGGGTCGTTGACCAAAATTTGAATACCCATTTGCATTCTGAATTTATTCAAATTGAAATCAAGACAGGCGATCTTGGCGTTCTTAACTCTCAAAGGCATTTGTTGGGAAACTCTGGACATTTGAAGAGCATAACCCTTGATGAGTCTGCTTTCCAAACTGCTCTTTCCGTGGCATTTGGCAATCTTAACAGCCTTAAGTGGGTATTTGTATTCGCCAGTGGGTCCAATAGTCTTGACAGAGGTAATGGCATCAACAACAAGTTCACTGAATAAGCTGGATTCACTAACGACATAAGAGATTTCTTTATTCTTATTACGGTCCAATCAACTTGGAAGACATGGAGGTCTTGGCAACATTCATAAGAGCATCCTTACCAAGGGTGTCAACCTTAACGGCAAGATGTTTCTAGATTACTTATTGGATATATTTCTTGTGCTTACTTCAATATACTTAACAGCTTCTCTGCAAGCGATCTTATATCCGGTCATGATATTGGTGGGATGAAGCTTTTCCTTGATCATTTCATTGGCACGCTAATCGAATATTAAATCTTCTAGGATTTTCAAATTTACTCTAAGAAGCTCGGCAGCGACAATAACGACGGAAGTAGTACCATCACCGACTTCTTTGTCTTGGAGTTGGGAGAGTTCCACTAAGACCTTGGCAGCGGGGTGTTCAACTTCCAATTGTCTCAAAATAGTGGCACCTATGCAAGAGTTAGATCTCTGTCTCCAAGAAAAATATCTTACCATCGTTGGTGATAGTAACATCACCGATATCGTCGACAAGCATTTTATCAAGACCTTGAGGTCCGAGGGAGCTCTTGACGACATTGGCAACAGCTTGAACAGCGGTAACTAAGGAAAAATTAGATGAAATTTCGAGATTGTGTTACCATTAGCGGTTCTGACGTCCTGACCTTGTTCTCTTTCTCCGAGGATTGAAACAGTTGTGTTAATGGGCATTTATGGATATGTGAAACAAAATGATTTTAATTTTTCAAAAGTGATTCAATTTAAATTCTTGATGAGGGAAAAGCCTCAATGCAATAGGAATATTTAAACTTCTTAATCAAAATAATCTTTATGTTCCTCTAGATAGGCCCTTCATGTACCTACAAGTTCTGGGAATAAGATGAAAAAATCAAATGTTAAAAATGTTAGGAATTTTCTATGGCACAAAATTTGGATACAAGAGTGCGCAATCACGTTCCGATTCATCGAAAAATTGTAATGATCCTTCTGTTATTTGACACATGTGGAATATTTGCAAAATTCAAGGGTATTCGTACAAGTCTTGAAAAAATTATTCGAAATTCTGAGCAAGTCAGAAAGATTTCACTATTCAAGTTACTTAATATATTTGAAATAAAAAAATCTTATGAAGAATACTTACGTCCTTTTTATTCTTGTGTTGTGTTGTTTACTCAACCCTTTAAAATCTCAAAGTACTAGCCTTAGGGTCTATTCTATAGAGTCTCCAGACATACAATACAGTATTTATACCAATGGACAGACTGAAGATGCTTGGAATTCAGCTAATATTAAAGCTGAAACTTGTCAAGGACCTGATATGGCAATCGAAAGTGTTAAAACAACAAACAGAAGTTTTACAATTAAAAATGAAGGAACAACTGCAAGAAAGATAAACTCGATTAATGTTGCAATAACAAAAAACTTTATTGTTCCTTCAGTAACCTCGATAGTTCCCGTTACATTGGAGCCCAATGAACAATTGAACTTCACGATTAGTTATAAATGTGATAATCAATTGATCCTTGATGATGATCTAAACGGATGGGACTATGTCTATGTGACTATTGCAACAGATTCTGATACAATCAGCTTTAACTACCTAAAAATTTGTACTCTGGAGAATAGGCAAGGCTTTGATTCAAGTCTATATATTACTTTGGCTATAGCTGTTCTTGTTGTAGCCTGGGCTAGTCGAGTGAAAGAAACAATCTTCAAAGATGAAGCCGAAAATATGGATGAAATAAAACCAATTCACGCCTTGTTCTTCGTAATATTTGCCTCAGCCATCCTGCTGATCATCTTCTATTTCAGCAAATACTTGAAGACAATATTTAATATCTTCTTTGCATTTTCAGCTGTTTCTTCATTAACGCTATTATTCAGTCAATGGGCCGAGCCACATATTCCTAAGAATAGCTCCCTCCTTAAAAGGTACACTCTCCCTGTTATTGGTAAATTCAAGTACTTCCAAGCTGTTTGTTTTGGACTTGCTCTCACCATTGTTATAGTCTGGTTCATTAGCCATAACTGGATATTGAATAACGTGATCGGGCTCAGTATTGTTTGCCTCATCTTCAAAGTGATAAAGCTTCCTTCACTCAAGGTCGGAACTATTTTATTGTCAGCTCTATTCTTTTATGACATATTCTGGGTCTTCTTTTCTGAGCCTATATTTGGAAAATCAGTCATGATAACAGCTGCAACCTCTATTGACATTCCAAACAAAATTGTTATTCCTTATTTTGGGGATACTCCTTACCCTAGATGCTCACTTCTAGGATTGGGAGATATGGTGCTTCCCGGATTCTTTGTCACCTTTAATTACAGATGGGGGCTCTTTAAAAGAACAAGTATATATTACAGATCTAGTGTACTTGCTTATGCCATCGGGGTCGCTTTGTGTGGACTATTCCTTGTCATATTTAGAACTGGACAGCCTGCTTTACTATACATTGTTCCTAGTGTGATTGGAATGTCAGTATTTATCAGCTGGAGCAGAGGGGAACTCGCAGAGATGTGGAAAGGACTACCTCATGACAATTATTATTCAAATATGGCAAATGAAAAACATAATATACAATTATCTAGCGATGAGATGAAAAGTGAAGTATAAATGTCTATTGATTATTATCCTTTATATTATATCCTTACCTTCTTGTAATTATTTGCCACTTGAATTACATAGAAAAAATAATCAAGAATTTGTAGAATAGTAAAATTGGAAGAAATGACTTAGGAGTTAACGAACTAACTTTGAAAGGAATTGGTTGTTATATATTAATTCGGAATCAAGCTTCTGTTAAATAGTGATAAAATACTTTTTTCAGGATTCAAGATTTTTCTTCGAAATCGTCAGGAATTGTGTATCTTGAACTAATCTCCTGAAATGCGTATGTTAAATTTTATTAGGAGTAGGGCCGAACATTTTCTCTTGTGTGTTTTTTTAGTGCTTTTTCTGTATTTCTGGTTTGGCTGAAATTATTTATCACTTGAATCCAAGTAGAAATGAGATAGCTGGAGTTAGAAATGGTATTAAGAATTATTCTGAAATCAGTTTTTCGAACATTTTTACTTGAAAAGTTGTTGCTATAAATTGAACCCAATTTATCAAAATATTAATAAAAAAGATCAGAATCAATTATGTCAAAGCTTGAAATCATCACAAAGGATAACAAGAACTTCCATGTCGACTCTCGAATTAAGAATCTCTCTTTGACAATCTCTAACTGGTTCGAATCCACTAACGATCCCTTCCACATTGATTTGTCCTCAGAAATTTTTGAAAAAGTCATTGAATATTGTGAAATGCATGATTACAACCCTCCTAAAGTCCAAAAACCTATCAAATCTCACATCTTAAAGGATAATTTGAACGAAAAGGATTTGAAGTTTGTGGCTTCTTATGACTATCTTACCATCAAGCCTCTTCTTGATGCCGCCTTCTATCTCGTCATGAATTCTTTGAGAGAAGTTTGCATTTGTGTTATAGCCACTGAATTCTATATCGGAAATACCATAGACGATATCGAGAGATTAAAAGCTAAGTTTGGTGTTGAGAGTGATTTGACTCTTGAAGAAGAAGAAGCTTTAATAAAGGAGTACCCTTGGGCTCAGGATGATGAAGGAGACAGTAAACTCGAAACTGAAGAAGTCATGATGGTTGAAGAAGAAGCCAAATCTTAATCTGTATAAGTTATTGAGTAATGTGTGCATTTTGTATGCGCTCTATACTTTACATATATATTTGAAATCTCTAAAATTTCAAAATTAAATAAATCTCAAGTTTCGAGTTTCATGTCAGGAGGATTCGATTTGGACAAACTAAGCAACGTCACCAGCTTTGCCCAAGAAAATGCTGCAATTGCTGGAGAAAGCATCAAGGTAATATTTTTTTTTAGGAGAGATATAAGTGAAAAGCTTATTTTCGAGCTTCCAGATGGAAATAAAATCACCGGAACTGTAAGTTTCATAAATCTAGGAATAAACTTTTAGTTCAAGACCGGCCAAGAAGTCGAATGGGGTAGATATTTCATTTCCAACCAAGTCGGATGTGAAACAAATGATGTTGTAAGATTTGCATTAATTATTTGATTTGCTAGACTCTATACTTCAATGATAAGGTTATGCCAGACATCTTGTCTTTCTCTGATATAGCTGGACTTCAAAATGAATCTCTTGTCAAGGTTCAAATTAAGGGAAAATAAATCTGCATATTTTGAAATCTAAATCATCTGTTATGAGAAAATCTATAATTATCTTTTGTATGGCTGACTGATCATTACTTTTGATTAGAATTCTTTCTCAAAGAAAAATACTCAATTTAGGCTTAGAGGCTTCTTGAAACGCATGGGTCTATATGGAGATAGAATTAGGAAAACAAGCACATAAATTCACAAATTTTTACATATAATCTAGTTGGCTACACTTGAGAGGATGTCGTTTGTTCACCACTGACTCCACTTGTTGGGATATTAGGTCTAGGAATATTTGCTCTGTTAAAAGGATTTCCTTGAGGACCAGGGCCTGGTCTCCTCATTTGTGGAATAGGTAAGTTTCTAGTCACTGGGGTTATCCCAGGCTTAACAATATTTGGTTTCATCCCTCCATTGGGAAGAGGATTGAAAGGTGAGGCTTGCTCAGTACTTCCAACTTCTTCATTGTTACCTTTGGAGTCAATTCCATTTTTCTCAGCTTTTTCTTCTTCAATTGTGAAGGTACCAGCTCCTTCAGATTTTATTTGAGAAATTGTGTTAGGTTCAGGATTGGAATTATTCAATTCTTGAGGAGGCTCATTGACTTTAATTTGCTTTGGCTCTGATTGAGGGTGGTTAAGTGCACCAAGCTTCATTTGAGGAGCCTCAGACTTGCTCTTTATGTGTTGTTTTGGAAGTTCTCTAGACTGTTGAACTTCGCTTAATTGGGAACTATTTCCCTTATTGATTGCCTCAGGTTCCATGGTCTTGTGTCTTTCATGTAGGGCTTGTCTGCTTCCAATTTGCTTGGAATCAGATCTAGTACCTTCAATATCGGTATGCTCTTTGGTGGTAGAAGTTTCATCGACTTTTTCTTTGCTTTCGATGCTCTTCAAACTTGAGACTGAACTTCTTCTGCTGTGACTCTTTTCTCCGTCAATGCTGAAACCACTTTGCTTCTTAACTTTGGGAGTGATAGATGAAATAGAATCTGAAAAATAAGATAAATTAGTTATTATTTTACTTTTGGTTGAGAAGACAGTTCTTAAGGTAGCCAACTCCTTCCAAATGGTCTTATGGGACTCGACGACTTCTTTTTGGAAATCAGCAAGGAAGGTGTTGAGTTGCTTTTTCTCTTTCAAGAATTTATTCAACATTTCTTATCAATTAGAGATTGTATTAGTCAGTCCTTACCTTCATTCTTAGCAACACTTGCAGAGATATTAGCAATCTCTTTCTTGAATTCTTGTGGAATTCCTGCAGTAACAGTGGTTGGTGCTCCTTTCTGGTCAAGACTTGGGGCTGATCCTCCAGCAACTTTGACAATCTCAGCCATCTGCCTCTTCAGTTCGTCAAGTTCTTGAGTGAATTTTCTGAAATTCTACAGAATCAATAGAGTTTAGTTTCGCCATACCTCATTGACTTCTGAGTATACGACTTGTCCAGGTATGAGCTTACCGCTCCTCTTCTATTTCGTTTAGAATGTGGAAAAACTTTGTTACCTTGCCTGAGCATAGGCTTCCCAAGATGGAAGTGATGAATTTGAGAATGTATAAGGTCACTGCAACTGAGACAGCGAATGTCAGATACATGTTTCCTTTAATAGTACGATAAGCAGGAATCAACACATCTTCGAGCCATTTATAGAATACTTGTGAGGATTGTTCATATTCATTAAGGTATTTATCAATATCGAATCCTGCTTTTTGGGCTTCTTCCTCTAAATCCCAGTCAGTGTGTTGAGTTGGCTTAATGGTAGGCTCAGGAGTTGCGGTGTTGGCATGTGTGTTGGTGCTGTGCTGAGTTGGAGTAGGAGGAACTTGTTGATGAGTAGGTGGGACTTGCTGAGGATGGGGAGGAACTGGGGTTGGGGTTTGCTTTCCTGTTTTTTCAACTTGGGGCTCAACTTCTTCTATTATTGGTTTGTCAACAGGTTCTTCAGGCTCTTCCATAGGTTCGTCAGTTGGTTCATTATCATTTCCTTCAAGGACATCTTGGAAACCAGCATTTGGATTTTCATTTAAACCCTCATCAATATTTTCTCCTCCATTTGGATTAGTTCCCATTTGAGGTTCTGGTTGAGGAGGAATGGTTTCGTGTGTTTCGGATGCAGGCTTAGTGTTGACATTATTAGCAATTTCAGGTTCAGGATTATCGTTGGCCTGCTGATTTTCTTCGGGAGTTTGAGGGATTTGAGCTAGAAATTATTAACTATGGTTTATTTATATCTATTACTGTCAACATTGTCAGTGTTTAGATTAGGTGCCTCATTTGGAGCTTCCATTTGATTATTTTGTTGATCTTGGGCCTGATTATTTTCATTTTGTCCTGTAGTAGCTTCTAAGAGTTCAATTCAAAATCTAGATTATTACGATTATCCTGGGGCATTGTGCCTTGATCATTTGTTGAGATATCTGGGTTAATCTTGTTATCTAGTTGGTAAATCTAATTAGCAATAAAAAATGATACTGCCTTTTTTCAACTTATTGGCTTCATCTTCGGTCTTGACAGTTCTGTATTGTCTCCTTTGATATCGGGAAGATTGAGCTAAAATTAATTGTTGATTCATCACGAGAATCAGCACTAGCAGCGCTAATATCGTTTTTGGTATGATTCTTCTCATTTAACCAAAATAAAAGCGTGTAAAAATCTAAATAAATATTACTTTCAAAGCTTAAATCAAATCTCTTTCTGGACAAATTATGGAAACAATTTGCAAGAATCGATAAATCTAAATTTGCAAGCCTTCAAATTAACGCAAAGCTATGAGGATTTCCTACTTTATTTTCTCCGAAATTGGGAGATAACTTAAGCGAACTTAAAGTAGC
>Ga0065720_1002009_pt1 | contig 35521 bp, 39 predicted proteins | sample Thericmetagenome_FD_59107 | JGI IMG/M metagenome (GOLD analysis project Ga0065720, IMG submission 59107) | Thermophilic microbial communities from the Joint Bioenergy Institute, California, USA of rice/straw/compost enrichment - eDNA_2 v2... | ecosystem: Engineered > Solid waste > Grass >... | reverse complement strand
AGCCTCTACCTCGACGACGAGCTCATCGTCGACGCCGGCGAGCTGACCGTGCCCGAGATGCGCCCGGCGACCCAGCGATGACCGCACCCTCGAACCCCGCGACGAACCCCGCGACGAACCCCGCGATGACAACAACGACAACAACGACAACAGCGGCGACATCAACAGCGACAACAGCGGCGGCGACAACGGCGACAACAGCGGCAGCGGCGGCGACAGCGGCGGCGGCGACAGCGGCGGCGCCTCGTGATCACCACATCGGGCTGATCGTGCCCAGCTCGAACCTGACCATGGAGACCGAGCTGCCGCGCATGCTCGCCGCCCGCGAACAGCTACTGCCCGACGACCGGTTCGTGTTCCACTCCGCCCGCGCCCGCATGCAGCACGTCACCCCCGACCAGCTGCGCGCGATGAACGCCCAGGCCGACCGCGCCGCGGCCGAGCTGGCCGACGCCCGCCCCGACGTGGTCGCCACCGCGTGCCTGGTCGCGATCATGGCCCAAGGCCCCGGCTACCACTGCACCGCCGAACAATCCATCACCACCGCGCTGCGCGCCAACGGCGCACACGCCCCGGTGATCTCCTCCGCCGGAGCCCTGCTCGCCGGCATCACCGCCCTCGGCGCCACCCGGGTCGCGATCATCACCCCGTACCTGAAACCGCTGACCCAAGCCGTCGCCGACTACCTCGAACACACCGGCATCGAAGTCGTCGACGCCCTATCCCTCGAAGTACCCGACAACCTCACCGTCGCCCACCTCGACCCCACCGACCTCCACCAGCACTGGCGCACACTCGACCTCTCCCGCGCCGACGCCCTCGTCCTGTCCGCCTGCGTCCAGATGCCCTCACTACCCGCCATCCAGACCATCGAGAACGACGCCGGCCTCCCCGTCCTGACCGCCGCCACCGCCACCACCTACCGCATCCTGCAAGAACTCGGCCTACCCCCGATCGTCCCCAACGCCGGGAAACTCCTCGCGGGGTAGCCAGCCGGGCGCCCCGATCGCGCTCAGCACCTCGGCGTTGTGCCGCAGGGTGGCCAGCGGATCGCGCTCGGTGCTGAGGTCCTCCAGCGACACCCACCCCGCGTACCCGGTCTCCGCCAGCAGATCGAGGAACCCGGGCACGTCGACCGAGCCGTCGTCGAGCGGGCTCCAGCGCGGCCGGTGCAGCCGCGTCGGGCCGGCCCCCTCCACCGGCCCGATCGCGGCGTTCTTCAGGTGGACGTGGTGCAGGTGGGGGCCGAGCAGCTCGAGGGCGATGCGGTGGTTCTCGTAGCCCTCGACGACGAGGTTGCCCACGTCGTAGATCACGCCGACGTGGGCGGGGTCGCGATGGCCGACCGCGCGCAGGGCGAGCGAGGCGCTGGGGAAGATCGTGTGCTGGTGCAGCTCGACCACGATGCGCACGCCGCGGCGGGCCGCGCGCTGCTCGGCCTCGTCGAGGAACGCGCTCGCCTGCGCGAACAGCTCCCGGTACGCGGGGCCGCCGGGGCGTGGGCGCGGACCCTGCCAGCGGATCTGCGGGGCGCCCGCGGCCACGGCGACGTCCAGCACCTGCTCCAGGGCGGCGAGATCGCCGGTCTGCACGTACGGGGCGAGGCCGACGACCGCGAGCCCGGCGTCGGCGCACAGGGCCGCTGCGCGCTCGCCGTCGGCCGGGTCGACGGCGAGCGTGCAGCGGTTGCCGAGCAGGAACCTCGCGGCGCTGCTGCCCATCGCGGACGGGGACTCCCCCACCTTCCACTCCAGGCCCCGGTAGCCGGCCGCGGCTGCGTGCGCCACCGCCTCGTCCGGGGTCAGCGTGGGCAGCGCGATCGTCGCGTAGGAGTAGCGGATCACCAGTGCTCCCAGTGCAGCACCTCGTCGACCGGCACCCGCTTGCCCGGCCGGAACGAGGTGCCGACGGTGTGCGCGAGCGGGGTGAGCGCCACCTGCATGACGCGGTCGTGGTCGATGCCGAGCACCTCGGCCGCTTCCTCCTCGTAGTGCAGGTGGGAGGTGGTCCAGCAGGTGCCGAGCCCGTGCAGCCGCGCGGCCAGCATGAAGCTCCACACGGCCGGCAGGATCGAGCCCCACGTGCCGGCCTGCTCGACGATCGGCGCGTCGTCCGTGCGCCCGGTGATGCACGGGACGACCAGCGCCGGCATCCGGTGCATGGTGCGGTGCAGGTACTCGACCCCGGCGTAGATCTTCTCCATCGTGCCCGGGTGGGCGTAGGCGCGGCGGACGTCCTCCTCCGGCATGGGGGCGCTGCCGACCGCGGTACCGCGCCGCCACACATCGGCCAGCGCGGCCTTCCGCTCGGGATCGGTGACGACGACGAAGCTCCACCGCTGCCGGTTCCGGCCGGTCGGCGCCTGCGTCGCGATCCGCACGCACTCCTCGATCAGCGCGGGATCGACGGGCCGGTCGAGATCGAGCCTGCGGCGCACCGCGCGGGTCGTGGTGAGCAGTTCCTCGGCGGTGAGATCGAGCGTCTTGATCATCGGGCCACCGTGTCTCGGCGGGGATCGGGCAGGAGGGCGAACAGCACCGAGGCGAGCACCAGCAGCCCGCCGCAGAGCAGGAACGCGGTGGTGTAGCCCGCGGTCGGCGACGAGGTCGCGTCGAGGATCATGCCGGTGATCAGCGGGCTCACGATGCCGGCGCTGCTCCCGGCCGCGATCAGCACGGCCAGCGCACCGGCTCGCTTCTCGGCCGGGGCCAGCTCGGCGACCATCGGGATCGCCACGGTGTTCACCGTGACCGAGAACCCGTAGCCGACGACGAGGAGCGCGATCGCGAGGACCGCCGAGGTCACCCACGGCAGCAGGCACAGCAGCGCGCCGGAGACGGCGAGCACGATGCCGCCCGCCGTGGCGCGGACGGTGCGGGAGCTGACGCCGCGGCGCAGCATCCGGTCGCCCAGCGTGCCGACGAGGATCAGCGCGACGATCCCCATCGCGCTCGGCAGCGCGTACAGCACCCCGGACTGGGTGGCGGTGAACCCGAGCCCGTTCTCGAAGTACGACGGCAGCCAGGTGAACACCACCCCGGCGAGCGCGCCCTGCGCGAAGTAGACGAACGCGGAGGTGAGGAACGTGCGGCTGCGCAGCAGGCGGGTCCAGCGGACGGCCGGTCCCTGCTCCGGCGCTGGCTCGTCCGCCTTCGGCTGGTCGGTGGCGTACGGGCCGGTGCGGCCGACGAAGTACCAGACCACTGTCCAGACCAGGGCGAGCAGCCCGACGACGAGGAACCCGCTGCGCCAGCCGAGCGCGACGATGACGATGGTCAGCACCGGCAGCAGCGCGACCTTCGCGACGGCCGACCCGCTGGTGATCAAGGAGGCGGGCAGGCCGCGGCGCTCGTTGGGGAACCACGAGTAGGCCATCGTGTGCAGCAGCGGCACCACCGGGCCCTCCGCGGCGCCGACGAGCAGCCGGCTGACGATCACCGCGGCGGCCGTCGTGGCGAGCAGCGCCGGCACCTGCCCGATGGCCCACAGCACGCCGGAGACGAGCAGCAGCCAGCGCGGGGAGATCCGGTTGGCCAGCAGCCCGATGCCGAGGCAGGCGGCGACCTGCAGGACGTGCGATGCGCTGCCCAGCGCGCCGAACGCCGTCGAGGACAGGTCCAGCTCGGCCCGCATCGGGTTGGCGACCAGGCCCAGCAGGGCCTTGTCGAGGAACACCACCACGACCGCGCCGACGACGGCCGCGGTGACCGTCCAGGCGCGCACCGCACTGTAGCCCGGCGGCGGGGATTCCGTCGTGATCGCGGCGGCGCGATCACCGTTGACCGTCATCGTTCTCCTCCGAGTTGTCCTGCGAACGGGTTCAGTCGATCTCGCGGAGCCAGTCGGCGACCGTGTCGGCGACCAACCGCGGATGTTCCTGGTGGATCCAGTGGCCGGTGCCGGGCACCTCGACCACGCGGGTGAGCGGGTGCCGGCTCAGGGAGCGGTCGAGCGCGGCGCGGGCGGGGTCGCGGTGGAACGCCAGCACCGGCTGGTGCCGCTTCGCCAGCAGCTCCTCCGCCTCGGGCCGGAACCGGATGGAGCTGGGCGCGACGAGGTTCGCGTGCATGCTGCGCTGCACGACGAACGGCGGCACCCGGGCGAGCGTCTGCTGGTGCCACTCGCGCAGGTGCGGCGCAGCGGTGCGGGCGTCGGGCCCGGCGGCGACCATCCGCGCCACGTCCCGCACCACGGCCCGCGGATCGGGTTGCTCGGCGATCGCCAGCATCCGCTCGCGGTCGCGCGGATCGCCGCCGTAGTCGGGATCGACCAGGACGAGGGCGTGCACCAGCTCCGGGTGCTCGACGGCGACCCGAGACATCAGCGACGCCCCCATGGAGTGCGCGACGGCGACGACCGGCGCGAGCTCGAGCGCGGTGATCAGCGCGGCCAGGTCACCCGCCAGCTCCGCGGCGTCGTAGCGGGAGTCGGGGGCTTCGCTGTTGCCGTGCCCGCGCAGGTCCGGGGCCACCACCCGGCGGGTGCGGCGCAGCTCCGGCAACAGGTGGATCCAGGTGTCGGAGCTGTCGAGCCAGCCGTGGACGAGGAGCGCCGGACGGCCCGCCGGCTGGTCGGCGGGTTCGTCGGTGAGGTGCAGCCGCACCTCGGGCAACTGGATGCTCGGCACCGCGGCCTCCCCTCAGGGCCGCGGGGCGAGTTGGGCGCCGCCGGCCACGTGCAGCACCTCACCGGTGATGAAGCGGGCCTCCGGGGAGGCGAGGAACGCCACCGCGTTGGCGACGTCCTCGGCGCTGGCGAGCCCCGGCACCGCGGACATCGCCTCGTGCCGCTCGACGATCGCGGCGAACTCCGCGTCGCTGCGGTCGCGCCGGGTGAACGGAGTGATCACCATGCTGGGCGCCACCGCGTTGACGGTGATCCCGCGCGGGCCCAGCTCGACGGCCAGCGCCCGGGTGAGCCCGACGAGCCCGGCCTTCGACGCGGCGTACGCGGCGGGCCCCCCGGACAGCCAGGTGCGGGAGCCGATGTTGACGATCGCGCCGCCGTGGCGGCCCATCAGGTCCGCGGCGGCGTGGCAGAGCAGCGCCGGGCCCCACAGGTTCACGGCGACGACCTGGTCCCAGTCCTCGCGCATCTCGGCGAACCCGCCGCGGGCGTTGCGCCCGGCGGCGTTCACGAGCTGGTCGAGCCTGCCGTGCTCGGCGGCGATCTCGGCGATCAGCCGCTCCACGTCGGCCTCGGCGGTGACGTCGGCCTTGCGCCCGATCACCGGCAGGCTCGTCTGCGCGGTGATGCGCTCGGCGGCCCGCTCGGCACCGTCTCCGTCGACGTCGACCAGGACGACGCGGGAGCCGGCCCGGGCCAGCCGCAGCCCGGTCGCGGCGCCGAGCGCCCCGGCGCCGCCGGTGACCAGTGCCACCCGCGAGATAGAACCATCAGGCATAGACGGAGTACAACTCCGCCCGATCTTCCTGTCCAGATCCGACTGCCTTACCCCTGTTCTGCTTTGAAGGCATAGCATCGAGCACATGGAGCTGCGGCACCTGCGCTACTTCCTGACCGTCGCCGAGCTGGGCTCGCTCAACCGCGCTGCGGCGCACCTGCGGGTGGCGCAGCCGTCGCTGTCCCGCCAGGTCCGCGCGCTCGAACGCGAGCTGGGCCGGCCGCTGCTGGAGCGCAGCGCGCGCGGGGTCTCCCTCACCCCTGCCGGTGCCGCGCTCGCCGGGCACGCCCGTCAGCTGCTCGCCCTGGAGGCGGCGACGGCCGACGTCGTGGCCGGCAGCGACCGCACCCGCGAGACCGTCTCGGTCGGCGTGCCGCCGGGCATCCCGCCCGAGTGGCTGGTCGGGGTGGTGCGGCAGCTGGGTGAGCGACTGCCCGAGTGTGCGCTGAACCTGGTCGAGGCGAGCACGTCCGACCAGCTGCGCGCGCTGCAGGCGGGCGAGCTGGACATCGGGATGATCCACCAGTCCCCGCCGTCGGGCTACCTCGGGAAGCTGCTGTGGACCGAGTCGTTCGGCGTCGCGCTCCGCCCGGGCCACCCGCTGGCCAGCGCGGCCACGCACCGGCTCGCGGACCTCGACGGGCTGCGCGTGCTGATCCATTCCCGGGGCCAGGTGCCGGATCAGCAGGACAGCCTGCTCGCGGCGGCCAACACCGCGGGCGTCCACCCGATCTGGATCTTCGCCCGGTTCGTCGAGCACGCGCTGGCCGCGGCCGAGGCGCAGCGGGTCGACGCCGTGTGCGTCGGCTCGTCGACGGCGCGGCGGCAGCTGCCCGAGTGGCGGTGGGCGCCGCTTCTCGATCTGCCGCTGTCGCTCACGACCTGGGCGGTGCACCGGGGGGACACCCGGCGGGCGGTGGTCGACGTGGCGGAGGCGATCGCGAAGTGCCCTGCGCCGGTGGAGGGGAACCGGTAGGGCCTCCCCGCCACCGGGCCCGGGCGGTGGTCAGGTCGCGACGAGGCCGCCGTCGACCAGGATCTCCACCCCGGTGATGTAGGACGACCCGTCGCTGGCGAGGAAGAGCACGGTCGCGGCGACCTCCTCGATCTTGCCCTCCCGCCGATCGGGACTCCCGCGATCTGCTGGGCGCGCCAGCTCGGATCGGCGGAGCCGCGGGAGGTGCGCATGGCGGGCAGCATGCCGGGGGCGACGGCGTTGACGCGGACGCCGCAGTCGGCGTGCTGGACCGCGGCGATGCGGGTCATCGCCGCGATCGCGGCCTTCGAGGCGCCGTAGCCCATGTGCACACCGGGTTGGCCGATGGAAGCCGAGATCGAGGACATGTTGACGATCGAGCCGCGGCCGGTGCGGGCCATCGCCGCCGAGCCGTGCTTGATGCCGAGGAACACCCCCTGCGCGTTGACCCGCATGAGCAGGTCGTAGAAGTCGGTGCTGGCCAGGTCGGGATCGTAGGTGCCGCTGATGCCGGCGTTGTTGACCAGCACGTCGAGGTGGCCGTGGCGCTCGACGACGTCGTCGACGACCTCGATCCAGCTCTCCTCGTCGCAGACGTCGAGGTGCCGGTACTCGGCCCGGCCGCCGCCGGCGCGGATCGCGGCGGCCGTCGCCTCGCCGTCGTGGCCGAGCACGTCGGTGACGACGACCACCGCGCCCTCGCGGGCGAAGGCCTCCGCGGAGGCGCGGCCCATGCCGCCGGCGGCGCCGGTGAGGATCGCGATCTTGTTCTGCATGCGCATGGTTGTGGTCCTCGGGGTCAGGGAGCGAGATCGACGTCGGTCCGCTCGGGTGCCGGTGCGCGGCGCAGGGCGATGCTCGCCCGGCCCTTCACGAAGACGGCGCAGATGCACACCGCGGCGGGCACGAGCAGCGAGAGGAACACCTCGCGGTAGTTCATGCCCACGGCGACGAGGACGGTACCGGCGGCGGCCCCGGCGATGGCGCCGAAGCGCGCGATGCCGGTGGCCCAGCTCGTGCCGGTCGCACGGATCGACGTCGGGTAGAACCGCGCCGACAGGATCGGGAAGCCGGTGCCGACGGTGTTGGTGAACATGCCGAGCACGAAGATCAGCATGCCGATCACCAGCACGTCCTGAGGCGCGATCGCGATGAGCACGCACATGGCGGCGGCGCAGCCCATGGCGGCGATGACCGTGCGGTGCGGGCCGAACCGGTCCATCAGCCAGCCGATCGCGAGGTTGCCGACGGTGCCGCCGGCCTGCAGCAGCAGCCCGATCGTCGCGGCCGCGGTCAGCGAGAAGCCGACGTCGGTCATCAGGATCGGCAGCCAGCTGTTGGTGAGGTACACGATGAAGAACGCGGCGACGAACCCCGCCCAGATCCCGAACGTCCCGATCCGGAACCGCCGCGTCAGCAGACCGGCCACCCGCATCCGGGACTCGACAGGCGGCTCGTCCAGGACGAACCGGGTGCCGTCCGGGATCGGCTCCGCCACCATGCGCCGCACCAGCGCGACCAGCTCGCTGCTGCGCTCGGGCTGGCGGGCGAGGTACGTCGGCGACTCGGGCAGGTGCCGGTACACGACCACCGCGTACGCGATGGGCAGCACACCGCCGACGACGAGCGCCCAGTGCCAGCTCGCGAATTCGATGAGGGCGCTGGTCAGGTAGCCCGCGGCGCACCGCCGAGGGTCATCCCGCAGTAGGTCAGCGACATCATCGCGCTGCGCCGCCGCGCCGGGGCGTACTCCGACACCAGCGTCGTCGCGTTCGGCAGGGCGGCGCCCAGCCCGATGCCGGTGAGCACCCGCAGGATCGAGAACCACATGACGTCGGTGGTGAACGCCGTTGCGATGCTCATCAGGCCGAACCCGACCATCGAGGTCAGGATGACCGCGCGGCGGCCCACCCGGTCGGCGAGCGGACCCGCCACCAGTGAACCGATCGCGAGACCGAGCAGCCCACTGGTCACCACGGGCCCGAGTTCGGCCTTCGAGATACCCCAATCGTCGATCAGCGCCGGGTTGATGTAGGCGACCATCGCCACGTCGATCCCGTCGAGGGTCACCACACCGAAGCACAGCAGCAGCACGAGCCGCTGCAGGCGACCGACCTTGTTCCGGTCCATGACGGTGTGCAGGTCGACTCTCGTCATGTGCCCTCCGTCGGACAGATGGGGAACCCCGCAGCTCAGCGGGGATCGGAGGCCGGTTCGAGAACGAGGTCGAACTCGATCAGCCGGAACGGGTTGTCGACGCCGTGGCACGCGGCGCGCTCCGGGTCGTCGACCACGGTCACGGGCCGGATCAGCGACTCCTTCACCCCGAACACGGCGTCGGAGTCCAGGTACGGGCTGCCCTCGACGAACAGGTGCGTCACGACGGGCCGATGGCCCTCGGCCGCACCGATGAGGTGGATGTGCGCCGGGCGGTACGGGTGCCGGCCGGTGGCCGTGAGCAGCGCGCCGACCGGACCGTCCGTCGGGATCGGGTAGTACCGGGGCACCACCGTGCGCAGCCAGAACCGGCCGTCTGCGTCGGTGGTGAACAGCCCGCGCAGGTTGCGCTCGGGCTGCACGTCGGGCTGCTGGACGTCGTAGAAGCCGGCGCCGTTGGCCTGCCACACGTCGACCTGAGCCCCGGCGAGCGGGGTGCCGTCGGTGCTGCGGACCTGACCGGCGAGCACGCACGGGGGGCCGTTGCGGTCCAGCGAGATGTCCGCGCCCAGCTCGCGCGGCGGCGACTCGACCATGTGGAACGGGCCGAGCACGGTGGACTCGGTGGCGCCGCCGGACACGCGGTGGTTGATCGCGTCGACGAGCATCGACACCCCGAGCACGTCGGAGAGCAGGACGAACTCCTGGCGGGTGTCGTCGCACGTCTGCCCGACGCGGGTGAGGAAGTCGATCGCCGCGGCCCACTCCGCCTCGGTCGGCTCCACGTCGCGGACGAACGCGTGCAGGTGGTGCACGAGGCTCGTCATGATCTGCCGCAGCCGCGGATCGGGGGTGCCGGCGAAGCTCGCCCCCACGACGTCGGCCGAGGTCTCCTCGCTGAACGCGCCGGGGGTGACGGTGCTGCTGGTCATCGGTGCTCCACGGTCGTTTCCCAGTCGGGGGTCGGCAGGCCGGTCGCGGCGACCACGGCGGCGCCCGCGGCGTAGGCCAGTCGGGCGGCTTCCTCGGCCGGGTGCGCGTCCAGCTCGTCGGAGAAGACCTCCACGGTCACCGGCGCACGCACTCCGCGGTCGCGCAGCGCACGCAGCACGCCGGCGGTGTCGCCGGCGCCCTGCCCGGGCAGGATCCGGTGGTGGCGGCCCTCGTAGGTCAGGTCGGGGCCGGGTTCGGGCCGTACGTCGCACAGCTGCACGGCGACGATCGCCTCGGCCGGGACCGCGGCGAGATCGGCGACGCGGCCGCCGGAGCGGAACCAGTGCCAGAGATCGAACGTGATCCCGCCGTTGGGCCGGTCGGCCGCAGCCACGACCCGCCAGGCCTCGGCGAGGGTGCGGACGTGGCTGTAGGGCAGGAACTCGAACCCGACCAGCACACCGTGCTCCGCTGCCCGGTCGCACAGGCCCGCGAACGGCTCGACCAGCTCGTCGAGCGGGTGCGCGTCGAACATGGGGACGTTGAGGTGGCGTACCCCGATCCGGTCGGCGAGGCGGAACACCGCCTCCTCCACGGGGTCCTCCCCCAGCGACCAGTCCCAGGTGTGCTCCAGCTCCAGCACCCGTACGCCGTGGTGGTCGAGCAGGTCGCGGATGGCCTCGTCGGAGAGGCCGGCGTCGACGTAGTCGCAGAGGCGCAGCCCGATCCCGGCGAACCCGGCCGCGGCGGCCGCGCCGACGCGGGTGGGCAGGTCGGCGAAGCGCAGGGTGTTCGCGCTGCAGCCGAGGATCATGAGGCCACCTCCAGGTGCGAGCTGCCCGGGGTGGGCGAGCCGGCCAGCCACTTCGCGCCCTCCTCGTAGAGGCGCTCGACGGCTGCGCCGGTGAGCCCGGGCAGCCCGGTCTTCACCGTCATGCCGGCCTTCGTCTGCAGGTAGCCGAGGTGGCGGTAGCCGGTCGGGAACCGGGCCAGCAGCTCGGCGTCCAGCTCCAGGCGAGCGGCGGGATCGACCGGGTCGAGCCGGTCCTTCTCGTAGATCGGCTGGCGGCGCACGATCTTCCAGCCGTCCGGTTCGCGGCTGCAGAAGTCGTAGAACCGGCCGGTGCAGACCACGTCGACCAGCACGCCGTCGACGAGCGCCCGCTGGTTGATCGTCATCCTGGTCTGGCAGATCGCCCGGTCCTCGGCGACGTCGGCGGTGTGGCCACCGAGGAAGTGCAGGATCTCGACCCCGCGCTCGAACCCGGCCCGGCTCGCCGCGATGAACTCCGGCGCGGGACCCTGGAACCAGGTGGCCGACATCCAGCCGTCGGTGGGGTGCCAGACGGTCGCGAACCGGTCCCAGTCACCGGCGTCGCGCCACAGCGCCCAGTTCTCCACCAGCTCCCGCAGGTCCTGGCGGTCTTCTCGGTCGGTCGGCACGGGTGGCTACTCCTTGGCTCGATCGATGTGCGGGGATTTCGGTGGACGGGCCCGGCGGACGGGTTCAGTGGATGTACGGCGCGAGGTGGGTGCCGGCGGTGACGTGCAGCGTCTCCCCCGTGATGGCCCCGGCGGGCTCGGAGAGCAGGAAGGCGACGGCGTGCGCGACCTCGCGCGGTTCGACGAGCCTGCCCAGCGGGGACGCAGCGGCGAACCGCTCGGCGAACGCCTCGACGAACTCGGGATCACCCTTCGTGGCGTTCAGCGGGGTGCGCAGGAAGCTCGGGGCGACCACGTTCACCGTCACGCCGAGCGGCCCCAGCTCGCGGGCGGCCTGGCGGGTCAGCCCGACCAACCCCGCCTTGGCCGCGGCGTAGGCGGCCGAGGCGCCACCGCCCAGCCAGGTCCGCGAGCCGATGTTCACGATCCGGCCGCCGCCCGCCCGGCGGAACAGCGGGATGCAGTTCTTGATCATCAGGGCGGGCCCGGCNAGGTTGACGTCGAGCGTCTGCGCCCAGGTCGCCGGGTCGACCNTCTCCAGGGTGTGCGGGGGCTCGACGCCGGCGTTGTTGACCAGCGCGTCGACGCGTCCCCACTCCTGCTCGACCCGGGCGAGGGCGGTGCGGACGGACTCCTCGTCGGTCACGTCGACCGGCACCCCGAGCACGCCCAGCTCGCCGGCGACCTCCGGGGCGCCCTTGAGGTCGAGCAGCGCCACGCGGAACCCGTCGGCGTGCAGGACCTCGCCGATCGTGCGGCCCAGGCCGCCGGCGCCACCGGTGACGATCGCGACCCGCGCACTCACCGGAACTGCCGCCCAGTGGAAACGATCTCGCCAACCGTCATCGGAAGAACCTCCCTGTTCCCCGTCGTTCTCCGGTCGGGACCCGGAAATCCTGACGCCCGGCACCAGCGCGTACCAAGACTTCGTTGCCACTGAACGGCAGACGGGATACGGTCGGCGGCCGTGGCGGGACGGACCAAGAACCCCGGCCAGTCGGTGTCCCGGCGCCTGCTCGCCGTCCTCGACAGCTTCGACGTGGCCCATCCGGCGCTCACGCTCACCGAGATCGCGCGGCGCAGCGGGCTGCCGGTCTCCACGGCGCGGCGGCTGATCACCGAACTGCGCGAGTGGGGCGGGCTGGAACGGCTGGACGACGGCCGCTACCGCATCGGGATGCGGCTGTGGACGATCGGCACGCTGGCGCCGCAGCAGCGCGGGCTGCGCGCGGCCGCGCTGCCCTACATGCACGACCTCTACCAGGCCACGCAGGAGAACATCCAGCTCACCGTCCTGGACGGGACGTCGGCGCTGTGCATCGAGAAGATCTCCTCGGCCCGGGCCGTGCCGACGCTGACCCAGATCGGCGGGCGGCTGCCGCTGCACGCGACCGGGGTGGGCAAGGCGATCCTCGCGTTCTCCGGACCAGAGCTGCTCGCCGAGGTCGCGGCGGCCGGCCTGCCGCGGATGACGCCGAACACGATCACCCGCCCGGGCGTGCTGGCGGCCGCCCTGGCCGAGGTGCGGGCAACCGGGGTCGCGTACTCGTTCGAGGAGATGACGCTCGGCGCGGTCTCGGTGGCGGCACCGATCCTGCGGCTGGACGGATCGGTGCGCGCCGCGCTGGGCATCGTCGCGCACTCGCGCGCGGCCGTGGACCGGCTGGCCCCGGCGGTGCGCACGGCGGCGCTGGGGATCGCGCGCTCGGTGGGGTAGCCCGCTAGCCGTCGATGCGGACGTGGAAGGCCCGGATGTGGCGTTCGAGCCGGTCGGCGGCCAGCGGCGCGTCCCCGGCCTCGATCGCCTCGACGACGCCGCGGTGCTCGCGGCGCAGCTGGTCGCGCAGGGTGGGCCAGTCCGGCTCGGCGCGCATCCCGTCGAGCAGCGCGCCGCGCAGCGACTCGCGCACAGCGGCGGTCAGCTCCCCCACCAGCTGGTTGCCGGCGGACCCGGCGATCGCGACGTGCAGCTTCGTGTCGAGCTCACTGAACTCCTCGCGGCCGAGGTCGGCGTCCATGGCGGTGAGCAGCTCGCGCAGCCGGGCGATCGCCTCGGGATCGCGCCGCTCAGCGGCTGCGGCGGCGCTGGCGCGCTCCAGCAGCACGCGGGCCCCGGTGAGATCGGCGGCGGGGAACGAGCTGACGGCGAGGTGCAGTCGCAGCACCCGGGACAGCGCGTGTGCGGGGGCCGGGACGATCACCGTGCCCGCGTCGCTGCCCGTGCCCTGGCGCGACCGCACGATGCCCAGCGCCTGCAGCACCCGCAGGGCCTCGCGGACCGCCTGACGGCTGGCGCCGAGCAGCGCGGCGAGCTCCCGCTCGGGCGGCAGCCGGTCGCCGGGGCCGAGCGCACCGGAGACGAGCTGCTCCTCGATCTTCTCGATGACGAGCTCGTAGGTCGCGACCCGCTCGACGGGGCCCCACTTCGGTGCTGCCATCACCACCGCCTCATGGACGGGAGTCTATCCATGACCTATGGTCGGACCATAGGCGCGCGCCGGGCGCGCCGGGGCGGAGGATGCTCGTGGCCGTCGGCCTGCTCGTCACCTGCCTGAACGACGTGCTCTACCCGGAGACCGGGAAGGCGGTGGTCACGCTGCTGCGCCGGCTCGGCGTGGAGGTCACCTTCCCGGCCGGGCAGACCTGCTGCGGCCAGCCGATGGTCAACACCGGCTACCTCGACGAGGCGGTGCCGCTGGTGCGCCGGCACGTCGAGGCGTTCGCCGGGTGCGAGGCGATCGTCGTGCCGTCGGGTTCGTGCGCCGGCTCGGTGCGCCACCAGCACCGGATCGTCGCGCGCCGATCGGGTGATCCGGGGCTGGTGCGAGCGGTGGAGGAGTCGCCGCCGGTGTACGAGCTGTCGGAGTACCTGGTCGACGTGCTGGGCGTCGTCGACGTCGGCGCGTACTTCCCGCACCGGGTCACCTACCACCCGACCTGCCACTCGCTGCGCATGCTCGGCGTGGGTGACCGGCCGCTGGCACTGTTGCGGGCGGTGCGCGGACTCACCCTGTGCGAGCTGCCGGCGGCGCAGGAGTGCTGCGGGTTCGGCGGCACGTTCGCGGTGAAGAACCCCGACACGTCGGTGGCGATGGGCGCGGACAAGGCCCGGCACGTGCGGGAGTCCGGCGCGGAGGTGCTCGTCGCCGGTGACAACTCGTGCCTGACCCACATCGGCGGGCTGCTGTCGCGGCAGCGGGCGGGGGTGCGGGTCATGCACATAGCAGAGGTGCTCGCCGCCACCGAGACCCCCGCCGCTCTCGCCGACCCGGCCGCGGAGGTGGCCCGATGAGCCGCACGTTCCTGGGCACGCCCGCGTTCCCGGAGGCCGCCCGCAGCGCGCTGGCGAACACCCAGCTGCGGCGCAACCTCGCGCACGCGACCAGCACGATCCGCGCCAAGCGGGCCGCCGTCGTCGGGGAGGTGGCCGAGTGGGAACGGCTGCGCCGGGCCGGGGCCGCGCTGAAGGACCGCACGCTGCGCCACCTCGACACCTACCTGCAGCAGCTGGAGGAGTCGCTGACCCGCGCGGGTGCGACCGTGCACTGGGCCCGCGACGCGGCCGAGGCCAACCGGATCGTCGTCGACGTCGCCCGCCGGCACGGCACCGACGAGGTCGTCAAGGTCAAGTCGATGGTCACCGCGGAGATCGGGCTCAACGACGCGCTGGCCGCGGCGGGCATCACCGCGTGGGAGACCGACCTGGCAGAGCTGATCGTGCAGCTCGGCGACGACCTGCCCAGCCACATCCTCGTCCCGGCGATCCACCGCAACCGCTCCGAGGTGCGGGAGATCTTCCTGCGTGAGATGGGCCGCTACGGCCGGCCCGCCCCGGCGGATCTCTCCGACGTCCCCGCCGAGCTGGCCGCGGCCGCCCGCGCGCACCTGCGGGAGAAGTTCCTCCGCTCCCGCGTCGCGGTGTCCGGGGCGAACTTCGCCGTCGCCGAGACCGGCACGCTCGCCGTCGTCGAGAGCGAGGGCAACGGCCGCATGTGCCTGACCCTCCCGGAGGTGCTGATCAGCGTCGTCGGCATCGAGAAGCTGGTGCCCACCTGGGCCGACCTGGAGGTGTTCCTGCAGCTGCTGCCGCGCTCGTCCACCGGGGAGCGGATGAACCCGTACACGTCGCTGTGGACCGGCGTCACCCCCGGCGACGGCCCGCAGGAAGTGCACGTGGTGCTGCTGGACAACGGCCGCACCCAGGTGCTGGCCGACGAGGTGGGCCGTCAGGCGCTGCGCTGCATCCGCTGCTCGGCGTGCCTGAACGTCTGCCCCGTCTACGAGCGCACCGGGGGGCACAGCTACGGCTCGGTCTACCCCGGCCCGATCGGCGCGATCCTGACCCCGATGCTGCGCGGCGTCGGTGCCGATGCCCAGGTCGACTCGCTGCCCTACGCGTCCAGCCTGTGCGGGGCCTGCTTCGAGGTGTGCCCGGTGCGCATCGACATCCCCGAGGTGCTGGTCCACCTGCGCGCCGAGGTCGTCGACTCCCACCGCGGCCGCCCGTCCGCGCAGAACGCGGCGATGGCCGCAGCGGCCTGGGCCCTCGGCGACGCCCGCCGCACCTCCGTCGCCGAACGCGTCGCCGGCGCCGTCGGGAAGCTGCTGCGCCGCACCCGGCGCCGCGCCCCCGGCGGCCGCGCCACCCTCGGTGCCCTGCCCGGCCCGGCCGCCCGCTGGGCCGACGCCCGCGACGTCCCCATCCCCGCGCCCGAATCGTTCCGCGCCTGGTGGGCCCGCACCGACGGCGGACGGACGGAGCAGCAGTGAGCGCCCGCGACGAGATCCTGGGCCGCATCCGCGCCGCCCTGCGCGACGTGCCCGCCACCGAGACCCCCGCCGACGTCGCCGTCGACCGCCCCGCCCCCGCCGCTGCGAGCCCCGCTGACGTCGACACGTTCGTCGAACGGGTCGCCGACTACCGCGCCCGCGTCGTCCGCTGCACCCCCGACGAGCTGGCCGCGCACATCGCCGCCGAGTGCACCGGCCGGGTCCTCGTGCCCGCCGACCTGCCCACCGAGCTGTGGCCCGCCGGCGCGGTCCCCGACCACGCCCTGCCCGTCACCGAACTCGACGACGTCGACGCCGTCCTGACCACCGCCGCGCTCGGCATCGCCGAGACCGGCACCATCGTGCTCGACCACGGCCCCGGCCAGGGCCGTCGCGCCGCCACCCTCGTCCCGGACCGGCACGTCTGCATCGTCCGCGCCGACCAGGTGGTGCCCGACGTCCCCTCGGCGATCGCGAAGCTGGATCCCACCCGGCCACAGACGTGGATCAGCGGTCCGAGCGCCACCAGCGACATCGAGCTCGACCGCGTCGAGGGTGTGCACGGACCACGGAACCTGGTGGTTCTGCTCCTCGGGTGACGTTGCTCCACCCCGGCTATCTGGCGAGGACAACGCCCGCGGGCAGTTTTGTCTGCCGTGTCCATCGGTCATGGTGATGCGCGACGGCAATGTGACGAGCGCAACCGCGGAAGCCCGGGTGACTGCGATTCACCAGTTCAAGGAGGAACTTCATGGCTGAAGTGCTGGCCGAAGGCTACAACGTCTTCGACACCAGTAAGTCGCCCAGCGGGACGGTGAAGTACTTGGCGTCACCGGCCGACGTGATCGCGCTGATCCAATCGGGCAAGCTCAAGGAGCACATCCTGCTGGTCCGCGGTGGCACGACTACGTTCCTGGCGCCCGCCCTCTCGATGGGCGCGATCGGCGTGATCACGATGTCCGGCGCGCCGGAGTCGCACCTGGGCATCCTCTCGCGGGAGTTCCAGACGCCCTGCGTGATGACCGCCCACCTGACGAGCAGCGAATCCCGGTACGTCGTCGGGAACACCCCGGAGGCGCACTTCGAGGAGATCGCGAAGACCCTCGACGGCCGCAAGGTCCGCCTCGACTGCACCGACCACGAGATCGGCCGCGTCCTGGCCGACGACTGACGTACGAGCCCGAACCCTCAGCGACCCCGACAGGAGCACGAGTCAGTGACGACCACCGAGGGCAAGCGCGCGACCTACAAGCAGCGGTACGAGCCCGACGACGACGGCCTGCGCTTCCAGGAGCTCACCTACACCGGCAACTTCGTCGGAATGGATCCCGTCACCGACGGGATCAAGGGCGACAAGATGATGCGGGCCCGGGCGAAGAGCCGGGTCCTGGAAAAGGTGTCCAAGGAGGACGTCCTCCGCGACGAGTTCACCATCGACGAGCTCAACGACCTCAACAACTACCTGGCGTGGAACATCTGGGACGTGCTGGTCATGCGCGCCACCGAGGGCGTGAGCGGCATGATCCCCCGCCAGGAGTACGAGATCCTGGCCTTCATGCACGAGTTCTACCGGTGGCCGGAGATCCTGCGCATGACGACCGACGAGGTCGGCGGCGCACAGGGGGTCATGGACATCGGGGCGACTGCGCGGCGCGAGATCGGCACGAAGATCAATTCGGTGCACGACTGGTGCATCGGCGCCGTCGGGTTCGGCATGGGCCGGTGCGGTCTGCTCGCACTCGAGGCGATCGGCCCGGACGACTACATCGAGGAATCCAACATCATCCTCAAGTTCATGCAGCGGGTGCTGTGGGGCAAGCGCCAGGACGGCTACATCCTCAATTCCCAGGACCGCTACCGCTGCCGGATCCACGAGCCCGAGCTGCTCTCCCAGATCACCTCGCAGCTGGAACCGCTCGACGAGGGCGGCCCGGCGCACGCGAAGTTCACGCAGTTCAACGCGGCCGCGGAGCTGCTGTCGTTCCTCGACCACTACGACTGCCGGCTCGGCCTGGGCGACACCGGCCCGTACGAGCTGCCGGACGGCCAGCTGTTGATCCTGCGCGACCTGTTCGTCAACGAGGAGATCTTCCACTGGAGCGACGTCTGCGACGACGCCGGTCTCCCGCACTGCTACACGCTGGCCTTCACCATCGACCCGGAGAAGATGGGCCTCGCCGAGATCCGGGTCAACGACATCTCCACGACGTTCACCCGCCCGAAGAACTACATCGAGGCGATCACGAGCGGAGCGGTGTTCGCCCGGGAGAAGTGGAACACCCCGATGGGTGAGGTGTACCCGATCACGGTCGCCGAGCTCGACAAGCACCTCGAGAAGGTGCAGACCGCGACGCTGAAGCTCTACTCCAAGACGTCGCGGATGTGCCGGCGCGACCTGATCTGGAACGGCCAGTACGTCTACTACATCGACATGATCCTCCCGCACCTGCGGCTGGCCGGAACCTACGAGAAGGCCTGCCGCGACTACGACCTGTGGGAGATCGACCAGCGGGTCGCGAACTACTACTACGAGATCACCAAGCGCGGGTTCGCGCAGGAGACGGTGCCCAGCAAGATCTTCTCCGGCTCGGGTTACCTGCCGTTCTCCGAGAACGCCGACCGCAGGCGCTCGAAGTACCGCTGGCTGTAACGGCCTGCCGGCACCACTCTCGGACGTCCACACCGGGCGGCGCGGGCCTCCGCGCCGCCCGGTCCTGCGAAAGGGCAGAAGTGACCGAAGGGTTGGACAAGACCGACTACGACGTGCTCAACGCCGTCGCGCTGAAGAAGATGGCCTCCGCGGACGCGATCGCGGACGCCATCGGCGGGGACCCGCAGCAGGTGGCGGAGCGCCTGCAAGGGCTCGCCGGACGCGGCCTCGTCGTCGAGGCGGGCGGCTCCGCCCTGCCGACCGACGAGGCAGAACCCGCGCTGCGCGCCGCCGCCGACCAGCTCTACGCCCCGGTGCGCGCCGACCGGACCGTCGGCGAGCTGGTCGAGCGCTTCGAGACCACCAACTCCCAGTTCCTCACCACGATGTCGGCGTGGCAGCAGGTCGACGTCGGCGGCCGCAAGGTCGCCAACGACCACTCCGACGCCGAGTACGACGGCAAGATCATCGATCGGTTGGACAAGCTGATCGCCCGGCTGACCCCGCTGCTGGACGTGCTCGCCACCCACGATCCGCGCTTCTCCGCCTACCCGCGGCGGTTCCGCACCGCGCTCGCCGGCGTGGACGCCGGGCGAACCGAGCTGGTGTCCTCCCCCACCGTCGACTCGATCCACAACATCTGGTTCGAGTTCCACGAGGACCTGCTGCGCACGCTGGGCCGGGAGCGCGAGGAATGATTCGCGCGACGCTCACCTTCGCCGAGGCCGATCCGGCCGACGTCGACCGGCTGGGCGGCAAGGGTGCGGGGCTTGCCCGGCTCACCCAGCTGGGCCTGCGGGTGCCGCCCGGCTACGTCATCGCCACCGACGCCTGCCGCCACTACCTGCAGGTCGGCGGGCTGCCCGAAGGCTTGGCCGACGAGGTGTTCACCCGCCTGGAGGAGCTGGAGCGGGCGAGCGGCAAGGCGTTCGGCTCCGGGCCCGTACCGCTGCTGCTCTCGGTGCGGTCCGGCGCCCCGATCTCCATGCCGGGGATGATGGACACGATCCTCAACCTCGGCATCGACCGCCGCGCCGCCGTCGCGCTCGCGCAGGCGACCGGCGACGTGCGGTTCGTCGCCGACGTGGTCCGCCGCTTCCACGCGATGTACGCCGAGACCGTGCTCGGAGCGCTCGATCCCGGGCGGGGCCTGGAGGTGCTCGCGGCTGCGGTCGGGCCGGACGACGACCCGGGTGAGGTCTACGACCGGATCTGGGCGGCGTGCGAGAAGCAGCTGCAGGACGACTGCGGCGAGTCGGTGCCCGACGATCCGCGGGCGCAGCTGCTCGGCGCCGTCGAGGCCGTGTTCCGCTCGTGGAACACCCGCCGGGCCCGCACCTACCGGGACTTCCACGGCATTCCGCACGACCTGGGCACGGCCGTCGTCGTGCAGTCGATGGTGTTCGGCAACCTGTCCGCCGACTCCGGGTCCGGGGTGGTGTTCACCCGCAACCCGGTCACCGGCGCGCCGGGCCTGTTCGGCGAGTACCTCGCGCACAGCCAGGGTGAGGACGTCGTGGCCGGCATCCGCACGCCCGACCCGGTCGCCGAGGCGCTGCCCGCCCCCCTGCTGGAGGAGCTGCGCACCACCTGCGCCGAGCTGGAGCGCACGTACGGCGACGTGCTCGACATCGAGTTCACCGTCGAGCGCTCCACCCTGTACTTCCTGCAGGTCCGCAGCGCGAAGCGGACCGCGGAGGCGGCCGTCCGCATCGCCGCCGACCTCGCCGGCGAGGGCACGATCGCGCCGGCGGCCGCGCTGCGCATGGTCACCGCCGAGCAGGTGCGCCAGGTCCAGCGGCCCGGGTTCGCCGACGACGACGTCGCCGAGGCGCGCGCGGCGGGCAGGCTGCTGACCACGGGGATCGGCGCGTGCCCCGGGCAGGTGAGCGGCAAGCTGGTCCTCGACTCCGACCGGGCCAAGGAGCGTGCCGAGGCCGGTGAGGCGGTGATCCTCGCGCGGCCCGTGACGAGCCCGGCCGACCTGCACGGCATGATCGCGGCGGAGGGCATCGTCACCGCCACCGGCGGCTCGACCAGTCACGCCGCTGTCGTCGCGCGCGCGCTCGGCACCACGTGCGTGGTGGGGGCGTCCGCGCTGGTCGTCGACGAGCGGGCGCGCACCCTGGTCGTCGGGGACCGCGTGCTCCCCGAGGGCAGCGAGGTCTCCCTCGACGGCGCCACCGGCGAACTGTTCGAGGGTGCGTTCCCCGTGGCGACACCGGCCGCGGCCACCGCGGCGCTCGACGGGCTGCTGCGCATCGCCCGCAGGAGCGGCGACAGCACGGTGCTGGCCCGGGTGACGCTTCCCGCCGACGTGGCCCCGGCGCTCGCCGCGGGCGCGGACGGACTGGTCACCGCCGTCGACGACGTCCTCGCCGCGACCGGGCACATCGACGGGCTCGTGCAGAGCTTGCTCGACGGGGCCGACGACATGTCGGCCGCCGCGTTCGACCGGATCGCCGAGCTCGTCGAGGAGGAGTTCACGCCGCTGCTGGCCGCAGCGGGCGGCGCCGAGGTGGGCATCCGGGCGATCGACCTGGTCGCCGACGAGGCCCGCGAGCTGCTGCAGCAGACAGCGGTGACCACCCGGCACCCGGCGCTGTCGGTGCCGCTGGGCAGGCCCGCGCTCGTCGCGGCGCAGCTGCGGGGCCTCGCCGCCGCCGCGGCCGCGGCCGGGGGCGCGGCGCGGCCGCACCTCGCGCTGCGGCACGTCTCCGACCCGGCCGAGGCGCGCGCCCTGCGCGAGTTGGCCGCGGAGTCCGGGGTGCCGGTGGGCGCGTACGTGACGAGCCCGCGCGGCGTGCACCACGTCGCGGAGATCGCCGCAGCGGGGGACGTGCTGTGGCTGGAGCTGCGCGCGCTGCAGGCGGCGGTGTTCGGGCTGCCGGCGCGGCAGCTGCTCACCGCGGAGCCGCTGGACGACTACCTAGCCCGCGGCCTGCTGACCTGCGACCCCCGGAGCAGCGTGGACCCGGCGGTCGTCGGCCTGCTGGAACGGGTGGCCGCGGTGCGATCGTGCCCGCTCGGGCTGCGCCTGTCCGGCACGGTGTCGCAGGAGACGGCGGCGCAGCTGCACGCGCTCGGGTTCCGCCGGTTCGCGGTCGACGCCGCGGAGACGCGCCCCCTCGTCCTCGCCCTGGGCCGGGCAGCGGCGGGGTGAGCGGGTGACCGGGGCCGCCGTCGCTGTACAGCGCGGCGGCCCCTGGGCCCCTGCGAGGGAACACGAGAGGGAACACGAACGGCCCGTTCGTGAGCGATGCTTGCTCACGAAGGGCCGTTCGTCGCTGTTCGCGCTCGGCTAGCCGGCGGCTTCGGTGCAGCGCTCGCGCAGGCGCGCGATGGCCTCGGCCGGGATGCCCCGCTCGGCGGCCCAGCCCTCCGCACCCCCGTGGTCGCGTTCGAGGGCGTCGAGGAACCCGGTGATCGAGTGCTCGTGGGTCTCGTAGAGCTCTGGCGGCACGGCCGCCATGTGCGCCGCGTAGTGCGGCCAGCCACGCATCCGCTCGACGATCCGCGGCATGTTGGCGTCGGTGGCGAGGTAGTCGGCGACGATCTCGCCGCGGTCCACTCCGAGCAGGCTCAGCAGGAGCGCGACGACCAGGCCGGTGCGGTCCTTGCCGGCGGCGCAGTGCACGAGGACCGGGCGCCCGGCGACCGCGGCGAGCATCTGCACGAGCATCGGCAGCGCCGACGTCGGCGACCGCAGGTGGTCCAGGTAGAAGATCAGTGTCTGCTCGCGCGGCGGGTGCTGGGACGCCTCGGGCGCCTCGGCCAGCGGCACGTTCAGGTACGTCACCGTGGTCTCGGCGAGGAGACCGCGGCCCTGCGCGACCGCCTCGCCGCCGCGGCGCAGATCGACGACGAGCTCGATGCCGACCTCGTCGACGAGGTACCGGACGTCGTCGGGGGTGAGCGCCTGCAGCGTGTCGGAGCGGTGCAGCAGGCCGTGGCGCACCCGGCGGCCGTCGGCGCAGCGCAGCCCACCCAGGTCGCGGAAGTTGTACGCGCCGACCAGGCCGCGCACCGGACGGGGCTCAGCCACCGCAGGTCCTTCGAATCGCGCTCAGCAGCTCGCCCCCGGCCACCGGACCGGCTCCTGCGAGCTGCGCCGGCTGCGGGACCGGCGGCGCCGGCGCGCAGGCCACGAGCACGTCGGCACGGGCGGCGGTGCGCCGCCGCCGGCGCCGAGCTGCGGCCGCCGCGCGCACCGCGGCGAGCGGATCGGGCTCGGGCGCGGACTCGTGCTCGACGGTGGGTGCCGCAGGCGCGGCGGGCAGGGCACAGGCCCCGCCCACAGGGTCCGCGGCCGCGTCGCCGAGCAGGTGCGCGAGCAGCTCCTGCGGCCACAGCGCGACGAACTCCGCGCCCGCCGCGGTGAGCTCCTCGACGGTGTGCATGCCCCATGCGACGCCGACGACGCGGATCCCGGTGGCCAGCGCGTCCCGCACGTCGCCCGCGGTGTCGGTGACCAGCACGGTGCTGGCCGGGTCGGGCGTCAACGGGCGGCCGGCCTCGTCGTAGTCGGCCGAGCAGCGCCGCCCGTACCCGTTGGCGGGCTCGGCGAGGAACGCGCGGATGGCGGTGCGCTTGTCGGGGATGACGTCGCCGCCGTAGACGTGGGCGAAGCAGAACGCCAGGTCGTTGGCGACGAGGACGCGGCGCAGCACCTGCATCGCGTTCGACGACATCACCGCCAGCGTGGCGCTCGCAGCCAGCCGTCGCACCACCGCGGCCATGCCGGGCACGAGCGGCGGGGTGTACTCGGTCCGCAGCAGGCGCAGGAACTCCTCCTTGACCTCCGCGGCCTGCTGCTCGTCGCGGCACAGCTCGGCGATCGAGGTGTAGATGTTGCCGTTGAACAACGCGAAGTACTGCTCCGGGTCGTCCACGCCGAGCCCGTAGCGGCGGCTGATCTTCTCGAAGACCTCCCACGACGCGATGCGGGTCTGCACCAGCGTGCCGTCGAGGTCGAACACGACCGCCCGGACAGGTGGGCGAGCGGGCGGGGTCATCGCGTCAGCTCCCGGTGTGCAGCCTGTGGTAGACGTCGCCGAGCTCTCCCATCCCGATGAAGTCCATGCACTCGCCGTAGCCGGTCTGCCCGTCGTGCGTCCAGCGCAGCAAGCAGTTGTGCCCGACGACGCCGGGCTGGGACTGCCACGGGAACACGGTGAGCGCGGTGCCGCTGAACTCCCAGGTGCGCCCGGACTTGTCGGCGACCTCGATCTGGATCTTCTCGGGGTAGAACCCGCGCCGCTCGGTGACCCCCTTGCCGGAGGCGAGACCGATGACCTCGCCGTGGTCGAGCACGTATCCGTGGGTCATCTGGATCGGCGACGGGGCATCGGGGCCGTTCTCGGTGGTGAAGTCGAACAGCCCGTGCACGGCGAAGTCAGGCGAGAAGTGCGCGTGCATCCACGACAGCCGCGAGGTCTGCCGCTCGGCGCGCACGCCCCAGCTGTGGTCCATGGTGGACACGCAGTCGATCGGGGTGGTCACCCCGCGCAGGCGGATCTCGCCCTCGAAGCGGCAGGTCATGTCGAAGTGCCCGGCGTAGGCGTGGCCCCACGTCTTGCTCATGTCGCGGTCGGCCGCGAGCGGGTCCATCGCCGGGTCGTTGATGTCGTACGGCTCCATCAGCGCCGTGCAGCGGAACCGGATCTCCAGGTCGGCCGCCGGGTCGGTGTAGGCGACGTCCCACACCTTGTTCGGGTCGGAGCAGACCACCTTGAGCCCGTTCGCCAGCTCGTAGTCGAGCAGATTCGACGGCTGCGGCACGACGAGGTGCTCCCACGCGTCCCAGTAGTCGGCCGCCCAGGGCACGGTCACCCTGCGGCTGTTGACCGAGACCGTGGAGCCGACGACGCCGAGCGGTTCCCGGAACAGGGCGTAGATGCCGATGTTCATCGGCCGGTCGGTGTCCTGACCTGCGTAGAGGCCGAAGTAGTTCGTCTCGGCCCACAACGGGTCGTCGCTGGTGGGCTGGTGGAACTGCGCGTCCTCGGGCCGGATCACCCTGCACCTCCTCGTGGCCGGACCGCCCGGGGGCGGGAGGTCCCGTGCCGCCACGATGCCGTTCCGCACGCACGTGACTCCAGTGCGACGAAGGACAACCGATCCCGGAGACGTTGTCCCTTCGGGATAAGGCTCGGCGGGTCCGGCCGCTCCTACTGTCCGATCCGGCGGATCCCGCCGTGAACCACACACCGATGGAGGTGACCGGGCGTGCAGCTGGCGAAGGTGCTCGGTCAGGTCGTCTCCACCGCCAAGGAGCCCGGGCTCGACCGGTTCAGCCTGCTGCTGGTGCAGGACGCCCTCGACACCGACCCCGAGCAGACCAGCGGCCCCGCCTACGTGGCTGTGGACGTGGTCGGCGCGGGAGTCGGCGAGGTCGTTCTGGTGGCCGCGGGAGGGGCCGCCCGGGTCGCCGCAGGCGCCGATGTCCCGACCGATCGGGCGGTCGTCGCCATCGCCGACACCGTGGTCCGCGACGGCACCGTCAGCTACCGCAAGTGATGAGCGCTCTCCGGCAGGGCGCGACCACCGACCCCGGTACCGATACGGAGGACAAGATGGCTGCGACTACTCCAGCGGCGGCCGCACCCGCGCTGCGCGGGGCACTCGGCCTGATCGAGACCAAGGGCCTCGTCGGGGCGATCGAGGCCGCCGACGCGATGGTCAAGGCCGCGAACGTGCAGATCCTCGGCCACCGCGAGATCGGCGGCGGCCTGGTCACCGTGATGGTGCGCGGTGACGTCGGTGCGGTGAAGGCCGCCACCGACGCGGGTGCCGTCGCGGCCGGCAAGGCGGGCGAGGTCGTGTCCGTGCACGTGATCCCCCGACCGCACGACGAGACCGAGGGCATCCTCGCGGTCCTGACCCGACCCAAGGCCTGACGCTCGATGACCGCGACGCTGGACGCCGACCTCGCCGGGCTCGCCGATGTCCGTGCCAAGGCACGCGCGGCGCGCCGGGCGTTCGAGGCGCTCGACGGCGCCGACCAGGACACGCTCGACCACTACGTGCGCGCGATGGCGCGGGCCGGGACCAATGCCGCCGAGGAGCTCGCGCGCATGGCGGTCGACGAGACCGGGTACGGCGTCTACGAGCACAAGATCTACAAGAACCGCTACAACACCGGTTTCGTCGCGCGGTGGATGCTGCAGCGCCGGGCGATCGGGGTGCTGTGGGTCGACGAGGCGGCCCGGGTCACCGCGATCGGCAGCCCGATGGGGGTCATCGCGGGGATCATCCCCGTCACCAACCCCACGTCGACGACGCTGTTCAAGAGCCTCGCCGCGGTGAAGTCGGGCAACGCGATCGTGCACGCCCCGCACCCGCGGGCGGCCCGGTGCACCCACCGGGCCGCGGAGATCATGGCCGAGGCCGCAGTGGCCGCAGGCGCGCCCGAGGGGCTGATCTCCTGCCTGGAGAACCCCACCCTGTCGGCCACGCAGGAGCTGATGCGCCGCCCGGAGATCGCACTGGTGCTGGCCACCGGCGGACCGGGCATGGTGCGCGCCGCGTACTCCAGCGGGAAGCCGACCATCGCGGTCGGGGCGGGCAACGTGCCGGCCTACGTCGGCGCCAGCGTGCCCGACCCGGCCGAGGCCGCCGAGATGATCATCACCTCGAAGTCGTTCGACAACGGCACCGCGTGCGTGGCGGAGCAGTCGATCGTGGTGGCGGACGCCGCCGCCGACGCCTTCCTGTCCGCGTTCACCGAGCGCGGCGCGTACTGGATGGACGAGGCGCAGCAGGACGCGCTGATCCACGTGCTGTTCGACGAGCGCGGCGCGCTGCGGCCGGCGAACGTCGGGCAGACGGCGGTGCGGCTGGCCGAGCTGGCGGGCTTCTCCGTCCCGGCCGGCACCCGAGTGCTGGCCTGCGAGTTGGACAGCGTCGGCGTCGACACCCCGCTGTCGCGGGAGGTGCTCGGCCCGGTGCTGTCGGTCTACCGGGTCCGCGACGCCGCGGAGGGCTGGGCCCGCTGCCGGGAGATCCTCGCCCTCGACGGCGAGGGCCACACCACGGCCGTGCACGCAGCCGATCCCGAGGAGATCGCCCCGTTCGCGACGCTGCCCGCCGGCCGCATCGTGATCAACACCCCGGCGCTGTTCGGCGGGATGGGCTTCTCGACCGAGGTGGACCCGTCGTTCCAACTGGGCACGGGCACGTGGAGCGGCTCGATCTGCTCCGACAACGTCACACCCATGCACCTGATCAACATCAAGCGGGTGGCGCACGAGGTCCGGCCGTGGCGCACGATCTACGACCCGGTGGAGATCCCGTGATCACGACGGTGCCCGACGTCCGGGAGCTGCTGGAGGAGGCCGCCGCGGTGGCCTCCGGTGCGCGCGACGGCGGCCCGCGCCCGCTCACCGGCGGGCCGCTTCAGGTCGGGGTCGACCTGGGCACCGCCAGCTGCGTGCTGGTCGTCCTCGACGCGGGCCGGCCCGTCTGGGTCGGCGCCCATCCCTCCGGCGCGCTGCGCGACGGTGTGGTCGTCGACTTCGCCGAGGCCCGCGCGACCGTGACCCGGCTGCGGGAAGCGGCCGAGGCCGCGCTCGGCGTCGAGCTGGTCAGTGCCGCCACGGCGTACCCTCCGTGCATCCCCGTCGCCGACGCCCGCGCCTGCACGTTCGTCTGCGAGGGCGCGGGTTTCGCCGAAGTCGCGCTGGTGGACGAGGTCAGCGCGGCGCACGCGGCGCTGGGCATCACCGACGGGGCCGTCGTCGACGTCGGCGGCGGATCGACCGGCGTCGGGGTCTTCCGCGACGGCGTCCTGACCCGGCTCGACGACCGGCCCGGCGGCGGCCACCACCTCGACCTCGTGCTCGCCGGTGCGCTCGGCATCCCCGTCGAGGAGGCCGAGCCCTACAAGCGCACCCATCCGCGCGAGAGCCTCCCGATCCTCGTGCCCGGGCTGCAGAAGATCGCGGAGAACGTCCGCGACCTCACCCGCGGCGACGAGGACCTGCCCCTGCACCTCGCGGGCGGAGCCCTCATGGTCCCCGGCGCCGATGACGTGCTGGCGTCCTACCTGGAGCGAACCGTCGTGACCTACCCGCACGCCCTGCTCATCACCCCGCTCGGGATCGCGAGGTGCGCGCCGTGACCACCGCGTCGAGCCACACGCCGACCCTGCGCACCTACGCGTTCATCGACCGGATGCAGCCGCAGTGCGCCGCGCACATCGCCGCGACCAGCCCGGGTGACGTCCCGCTGGCCGGCATGGCCGAGCTCTACATCGAGATGGCGCCGGGCAACGAGGTGTTCCGCGCCGCGGACATCGCGCTGAAGGCGGCCGGCGTGCGACCCGCGCTGCAGATCATCGAACGCGAGTTCGGCCTGCTGGAGATCCACTCCGAGCAGCAGGCCGAGGTGCTCGCGTCCGGCCGGGCGATCCTCGATGAGCTCGGCATGACCGAGACCGACCGGATCCGCCCGACGATCGCGTCCACGCAGTTCATCACCAACGTGCACCCCTACCAGGCACAGCTGCTCAACAAGTGGCGCAAGGGCTCGATGCTCATGCCCGGGCAGAGCCTGTTCGTCATGGAGGTCGCACCGGCGGCCTACATCTCGATCGCCGCGAACGAGGCGGAGAAGGCCGCCAGCATCACCGTGATCGAGCTGCGCGCCGTCGGCCGGTTCGGGCGCATGTTCCTGTCCGGCACCGAGAGCGAGGTGCAGAGCGCTCGCGACGCTGCCGTCGCCGCACTGGAGGGGATCGAGGGGCGGGAGGACCGGCGATGACCGTGGTGGGAGCCGCCGCGGTGGACGCCGCCACCGGCGGTGTCCTGCACGTGGGCGCCCGCGACGTGGTGACCCCGCTGGCCCGCGAGCGGGCACGGGAGCTCGGCGTCGAGATCGTGGTCGGGTCACCGGTCCGCGCGACTCCGCCTCCGCCCGCACCCACGCCTCAGCCCGCAGCACCCACGCCCGCCCCGCCGCGGGCACTCGCCCCGCCGGCGCCGGAACCGCCCGCCGCACCGGACGCTGCGGTGATCACGGCCGAGCTGTTCCGCAAGCTCGGTCCCCCGGCGCCACCGATGTCGCCGCCGTCCGGAGCGCTGTTCCGCCGCAACGCCCGGCTGTCCACCCCCGCGCCGGCGGGCACCGGCCGGGTGGTCGTGGTCGGGGCGGGCCAGGTCGGCACGATCGCCGCGCTGCGCCTGGCCGACGCCGACGTGTTCGACGAGGTCGTGCTGGTCGACGTCGACCAGGGCCGGGCCGCCGGTGTGGCGTTGGACCTCACGCACACCGCGGCGCTGTCCGGCTTCGGCACGCGCGTGCGCGGCGTCGGCTCCGTCGAGGAGGCGGGCCCGGCGGACTACGTGATCATCACGGCCGGCCGGCCGCGGCAGCCGGGGATGAGCCGGTCCGACCTGATCAGCACGAACGCCGCCGTCGTCGGCGACATCGCCAAGCGGGTCGCCGCCACCGCGCCGGACGCGGTGATCGTCGTCGTCACCAACCCGCTCGACGAGATGACCCAGCACGCGTGGCGGGTCTCCGGGTTCCCGGCGCACCGGGTGCTCGGCATGGCCGGGGTGCTGGACACGGCCCGATTCCAGGCACTCGCCGGGGCGGCCGTCGGGATGCGCGCCGACCGGGTGTCCGCGTGGGCGCTGGGCAGCCACGGAGACGAGATGGTCATCCCGCTGTCGCAGGCCCGCGCCGCAGGTACGGAGCTCGCCGGGCCCGCGGTGGAGGCGGCGGTCGACCGCGCCCGCAACTCGGGTGCAGAGGTGGTGGGACTGCTGCGCACCGGCAGCGCGTTCCTCGCCCCCGGCACCTCCGCCGCGCGCATGGTGCTCGCGATGGCCGCCGACCGCGGCGAGGTCATGCCCGCGGCCGTCCTCGCCGACGGCACCTACGGCATCCGCGACGTCTACGTCGGCCTGCCCGCCCGGCTCGGCCGCACGGGCGTCCGCGAGATCGTCGAGCTGGACCTGTCCCCCGCCGAGCTGGCCGCGCTGCGCGAGGCCGCGGAGCGCATCCGCATCCGCGTGGCCGACCTGGAGGCGGTCCCGGCATGAGCGGAGGGTCGCGGTGAAAGCGGTGCTCTACGCCGGCGACGGCGAGGTCCGCGTCGACTCCGTCGCCGAACCCGACGTCCTCGCGCCGACCGACGCCGTCGTGCGGGTGCGCCGGGCCGCGGTGTGCGGCACGGACCTGCACCTGGTCGCGCACGACGCCGGCCTGCCCCGCGGCACCGTGCTCGGGCACGAGTTCGCCGGCGAGGTCGTGGCCGTGGGCGACGCCGTGCACGGCCACGCGCTCGGCGACCTCGTCGCGGGCGCGGACTTCACCGCCTGCGGACAGTGCTGGTGGTGCCGTCGCGGCGACCACTGGGAATGCGCCGATCGCCGGTTCTTCGGCACCGGCGTGACGTACGGGCCTGCGCTCGCCGGAGCTCAGGCCGAGCTGGTGCGTGTCCCGTTCGCCGACACCGTGCTGCGGCCCGTCCCGGACGGAGTGCCGCTCGACGCCGCGGTCCTCCTCGGCGACACGCTGGCCACCGGCTACGCCGCGATCCGGCGCGCTGAACTCGCCCCGGGCGACTCGACGGTCGTCGTCGGCGGCGGTCCGGTCGGGCAGCTGACCAGCCTGGTCGCGCAGGCCTGTGGGGCCGGGGCCGTCGTCGTCGTGGAACCGGTGGCGCCACGGCGCGCGCTCGCCGCGGCCGAAGGCGCCCTCGTGACCGATCCCGACGGGGCCGCCGAACTGGTCGCCGCGATCACCGACGGGCGCGGCGCCGACGTCGTCGTGGACGCGATCGGTGGTGCGGCCGGGCTGGACACCGCGTTCACGCTGGTCCGCAAGCGGGGAACGATCGTGTCGGTGGGTGTGCCGACCACGCAGACCCACTCGGTGCCGGTGCAGCGCGCGTTCGCCGATGAGCTGACGCTGCGGTTCGCCATCGGGGACGTGATGCGCGACGGGGACCAGATCACCGCGCTCGTGAGATCGGGTGCGGTCGATCCGACGGTGATCGTGACGGAGACGGTTCCCCTCGACGAGGTTCCGCAGGCGTATCGCCGGATGGCCGAGCGCCGTACGCTCAAGAGCCTGGTCACAGTCTGACGGGTGGAGGGTGGCGATGGCTCCTGCATCACCGGCCAGGGCGCTTCGCACCCCCGAGGTCAGCAACCGGAGCCCCGCGCACGGGGGAGCCGCCGAGGCCGTGCGCGATCTGCTGGAGACCCTGCCGACCGACGTCGCCGCCGCCGCGGACGCGTTCGCCGCCAGGGCATCGCTGCTGATCGGCACCCCGGTCACGGTGGCCGCCTGGTCGCAGGCGCGCTGGATCACCCTCGCCGGGCCCGGAACGGGTGTCGCCGCACTGCCGGCGAGCGGTGACTGCCGGCTGCTCGACGGTGATCTCCCCGGGCTGCTCGCTGTTCCGGACGGGCACGTGGCGCTGTGCTGGGACCCGATGGTCCGGCTGGAACCGGGCTGGCGGCGCCTGCTGCGGCAGGGCTGCGCGTGGCTGTCGCTGCTGCGCCAGCGGGCCTCGGCCGACGCGGAGATCGCCGCGGCGGCGGCCGAGACACAGGCGATCGGCGAGGTCGTGCAGCAGCTGCTCTCCGTCCGCGACGTCGATCAGGTGCTGCACACGATCGCCGAACGCACCCTGCGCCTGCTCGACTCCGACATCTGCGGGGTGATGCTGCGCGAGGGTGACGTCGTGCGCATGCGCTCGTGCGTCGGGAACCGGTTCGCGCAGACCGCGCGCCTGGAGATGCGCCGCGGTCAGGGCGTCGCGGGGCTGGTGTTCCTCACCGGGGAGCCGGCGAAGGTCGACTCCTACCTGGAAGACGAGCGGATCAGCCAGGACTTCATGTCGCTGGCGGTCAAGGAGGAGACCCGTTCGGCGCTGGCCGTGCCGCTGCGGCTGCGCGGCGAGTTCGTCGGGGTGCTCGAGGTGTGGCGGCGGCGCACGTCGGTGTTCACCGACAACGACACCCGCCGCATGGTGACCCTCGCCGACTTCGCCGCCATCGCCATCGACAACGCCCGGCTGCACGACCGGCAGGCCGCGGCGACCGCGGAGGCCGAGCGCGCCCGGGACGCGCTGCAGCAGCAGGTCGCCGTGCTGGGCCGCTCCTCGCAGCTGCAGCAGCGGCTGCTGTCCACCGTGATCGAGGGCGGCGGGTTGCCCGCGGTGGCCCGCACGGTGGCCACCGACCTCAACTGCGAGATCGGTGTCTACGGCCCCGACGGCGAGCTGGTCGCCACGCACAGCGGCGGCCGGATGGTCGGGATCCTGCCCCCGTCGATGCCGCAGCCGGGGCGCCGCGACGGCGACGGCGATCCGCGGCTGTGGGCGCGCCCGGTCTACGCCGACGGCGACCGCGCCGGCCACGTCGTGCTCGTCCAGGGCGACCACTCCCCCGACCTGATGGAGGCCGTCGCCGGGCAGGTGAGCATGGCGTGCTCGCTGGCGCTGCTGCGAGAGCGGGCCGCGAGCCGGGCCCGCGCCGAGGCGATCGAGCAGGTGCTGTGGGACCTGCTGCAGGGCCCGGTGGAGCACCGGCTCGCCGCGCGGACCCGCGCCCACCAGCTCGGGATCGTCCTCACCAAGTCGCTGCGGGTGGTGCACGGCCGGCTGGAGAACGTCGAGGAGCTGGCGGCGACCAACGGCTGGGACACCTCCCAGACCGACCGCCTCCGCCGCGAGGTGCTGCGCACCGTGCGCTCCCTCCACGACGGTCGCGGCCTCGCGCTCGCCGGGATGCGCGGCGACATGCTCGTCGCCGTCGCGGTGGACCTGGACCGCCCGCAGGCGAAGGACCTCGTCACCGCGATCGCCGCGGCGATCGACCGCACCCATCCCGGCCTGCGCATGACCTGGGGCGTGAGCCGTCAGCACGCCGACGTCGTCGAGCTGCCGAGCGCGTTCAACGAGGCCCGGACCGCCCTGTCCGCTGCGCGCCGGCTGGGCGGGCAGAACGTGTTCCTCTACGAGGAGCTCGGCATCGTGCGGCTGCTGCTCGGCTCGGGCAACGACCCCGACCTGCAGACCTTCATCGAGGAGGTCACCGGCCCCCTCATCGAGTACGACCGGGAGAACGCGGGCTCGCTCGTGCGCACTCTGCGCGCGTTCTTCGACGCCGACTGCTCGCAGCGCGTCGCGGCCGAGCGCCTGTTCATCCACCACAAGACCATGCGCTACCGCCTGGAACGCATCCGCCAGCTCACCGGTCTCGACCTGAGCCGGCACGAGGACCGGATGCGGGCCGACTTCGCGCTGCGGCTGCTGCAGGTCAACGAGTCCGCGGCGGCGGAGAACCAGAACGGGTCGTGACCCGGTCGGGCAGGAGCTCGGCGAGCAACCCCTCGACCCGGGCGCGGATGTCGTCGCGGATCGTCCGCACCACCTCGATCGGCTGCCCGGCGGGATCGGGGACCGGCCAGTCCTCGTAGTGCTTGCCGGGCACGACCGGGCAGGAGTCGCCGCAGCCCATCGTGACGATCACGTCGCTCGCGTGCGCAGCGGCGTGGTCGAGCTTGCGGGGTTGCGCAGTCGCGATGTCGATGCCGACCTCACGCATCGCCGCCACGACGATCGGGTTGACCCGGCCGGCCGGCTCGGACCCCGCGGACCGGACACCGACCGCGTCACCGGCGAGGTGCCGCAGCCATCCGGCGGCCATCTGGGAGCGGCCGGCGTTGTGGACGCAGACGAACAGGACGACGGGTTCACCGGCCATCGCTCACCCGCCCGCTCCGGCGGCGACGACCGGAGACGCGTCGAGGAGCTGCGACAACGCACCCAGTTTCGCCGGCACGACCCAGTAGTAGACCCACGTGCCGCGCCGCTCGCAGTCCACCAGCCCGGCTACGCGCAGCACCTTCAGGTGGTGGGAGATCGTCGCCGCGGTCAGCGTGAACGCCGAGGTCAGCTCGCAGACGCACACCTCGCCACCGCGGCGGGCGGCGATCAGCGACAGCAGCCGCAGCCGCACCGGGTCGCCGAGCGCTTTGAATCCGCGCGCCAGCTCGACGGCGGCTTCCTCGCTCAGCGGCTCGCTGATCATCGGTGTGCAGCAGAGATCGTTCACCACGGAGCTAGTTTGACAGTCTTCTAATCAGCGTGCCACTGTCTGTTTAGACATTCGTCTAACCAAGGAGGTGCGGAGATGTCCCGCGTCCAGCTGGCCCTGCGCGTACCCGACCTGGAGGCGTCGGTCACGTTCTACTCGAAGCTGTTCGACACCGAACCCGCCAAGCGCCGCCCGGGCTACGCCAACTTCGCGATCGGCGAGCCACCGCTGAAGCTGGTGCTGATCGAGGGCGAGCCCGGCGAGCCGACCGCACTGGACCACCTCGGCGTCGAGGTGGCCAGCGCGGACGAGGTCGTCGCCGCCGCTGCCCGGCTACAGGAGGCAGGCCTTGCCACGACGACCGAGAACGACGCCGAGTGCTGCTACGCGCTGCAGGACAAGGTCTGGACACAGGGGCCGGGCTCAGAGCCGTGGGAGGTCTACGTCGTGAAGGNCGACGCCGATCGACTCTCCACGGCGGTGGACAGCGCTTGTTGCTCTGCGTGACATCGTCTGCGCGACCAGGAGCCGCCCTGCGACCCCTCGAACGAGAACTCGAGNCGACACCACCACCGCGCGAGTCCCGGTTCACTGAACCCTTGTTCATTCTCCTCGTCGGAGAATAGAACATTTGTTCGAGATACGTTCGCCGGCAGGCTCAGACCATGTCATCCGCACACGCTGCCGCACTCGCCGACCGGGTGCGGCAGCGTGTGCGCGAGAAGAACAGCGCGGCCGAGCGGGAGGCTGCGGCGATCCTCGAGTTCGCCCGGGCACTCGCCGGGCCGAGATCCCCGGACACGGGCCCGTCCCGCTCGCCCTGCTCAAGGACNACGACGGGCGCACGACCTACCGGCGCATCCTCACCCGCGACGGCATCATCATCGGCGACGACTCCACCCAACGACCGGTCCACACCACNCGCGCGCACCGACACCGAGCCGGGTCGACCCACCGCGACACGATGCACAGCGCGGTGACTGACCACGGTGGCGACGGGACCACAAGCAGTCAGCCAGCCCCGACTCAGCCCGCGACGCGCCGGCGCGACAAGGAGACCGACCGCGGATGCCGACCCAGGTTCCAGGTCCCGCGGAACTGCGCGGTGCCCGTCACTCAGGGCGCACGACAGCAGCCCCGAGCACATCCTCCGTCCCTGCGTCCGGCCGCGGGATGACGTGGCTGGCGTACAGCTCCCCCACCTGCTCGGCCGCCGCCCGACCGGCGGCGACCGCGGCCGTCACGGCCCCGACGTCACCACGGACGACGACCGTCACCTGGCCGTTGCGCAGCGTGCGGTAGCCCTCCAGCTCCACGTTCGCCGCCTTGACCATGGCATCGGCCGCCTCGATCGCGCCGACCAGGCCGCGGGTCTCGATGAAGCCCGCCGCGCCCGAACGCCGCACGGAGTCCGCCACCGTGTCCTCCCGTCTGTCGCCCCGCAGCGAACCTACGCGGGTCGGGGGCCACCGCCGTTGTCCCCGCGGGACAACGGCGGCGACATCGCCTGTCCCGCGGAGCTCATCTCGACCGGCTCCGGTGGTAGTGGCGGGCCACGCGGACCCGGTTGCCGCACCGCGCCGCCGAGCACCAGATCCGTCGGGGATGCGCGGGGAGGAAGACCAGCACGCAGTCGTCGGCCGCGCACTGCCGCACCCGCGTCACCGCGGGATCGGCGAGGAACTCCGCACCCGCCTCCGCCAGCCACGCCCCCAGCCGGGCGGACACGTCACCGGTGCGCGACCGGGTCGCGACGACCCGCGCGCCGTCCCACGCCACCTCCAGCACCGCGGGCGCCGCGCGCTGCGCCTCGGCGAGCGCGGCCAGATCGTCCGCTTGAGGGGGCTCCCCGTGACGAGCCGCGTCGACGGCGCGCGCAACGCGGTCCCGGATCGACCGCACGACCTGGAGGGAACCCTCGTCCAGGCCCGCCGCCACCACCTCGCCCGCCTCAGCGAACCGCTCCGCCTGGACGGCGAGCCAGTCGGTCAGCCGCTCGGGCGTGACCAGCAGGTCGGCGGCCGCGGTGCGGGTGTTGACCAGGTCGAGGGCGAGGGGCTCGCCGATCAGCGGGAACGGAGCCGTCACCCTGCTAACGGTACACGACGGTCTTGACACGTTAGAACACG
>Ga0065720_1003218_pt1 | contig 35522 bp, 31 predicted proteins | sample Thericmetagenome_FD_59107 | JGI IMG/M metagenome (GOLD analysis project Ga0065720, IMG submission 59107) | Thermophilic microbial communities from the Joint Bioenergy Institute, California, USA of rice/straw/compost enrichment - eDNA_2 v2... | ecosystem: Engineered > Solid waste > Grass >... | reverse complement strand
GCGGGGCGGGCGTCCGGGCCGCCCCGCCGATGCCTGTCCGAAGGGATCCGACCCATGACCAGGCCCGTGGAGACGCCCGTCGTCGGGCTGCGCCGGGAGCGCGAGGTGCTCACGGTGGCGCTCGCGACCGGCCGGCACGTCGTCCTCGAGGGCCCGCCCGGCACCGGCAAGTCGACGCTGCTGCGCGCGGTCGCGAACGAGGCCGGCCAGGGTGTGGTGTTCGTCGAGGGCAACGCCGAGCTGACCCCCGCCCGGCTCGTCGGTCAGTTCGACCCGGCTCAGGTGCTCGCCGGTGGCTACCGGCCCGAGTACTGGGTCGACGGGCCGCTGCTGCAGGCGATGCGCGAGGGCTGCCTGCTCTACGTCGAGGAGTTCAACCGCATCCCCGAGGAGACGCTCAACGTCCTCATCACCGTGCTCACCGAGGGTGAGATCGCGGTGCCGCGGCTGGGCACCGTCACCGCGGGCAAGGAGTTCCGGCTGATCGCGGCGATGAACCCGTTCGACGCGGTCGGCACCGCGCGGGTGAGCCAGGCCGTCGCCGACCGGATGTGCCGGGTGGTGCTCGACTACCAGGACGAGCCCGGCGAGCGCGCCATCACCGAGGCGGTCACCGGGCGCGAGGGGGAGTGGACCGAGTTCGCCGTCGCGCTGACCCGCGCCACGCGCAGCCACCGCGACCTGCGCACGGGGTCGTCGGTGCGCGGCGCGATCGACCTCGCGCTGCTCCTGCCCGCGCTCGCCGAACTGCGCGGCGAGGACCGGCCGACTCGGCAGACCGGGCGGGACGCCGCGTACGCCGCGCTGTCCGGGCGCATCAGGGTCGCCGACGGCGTGGACCGCACCCCGGAGTCCGTGCTCGACGAGCTGCTCGACGCGCTCTGGCCGGCCGACGGCGAGCCGGGGGAGCCCGAGGACGGTGACGAGCCGGGAAAAGCTGAGCGCCTGCCGAGCCCTTCGGCAGGCTTCCAGCGCCGGCAGCGCCGCGGCCGCGAGTACTCCGCGCGGACCAGCAGCCGCCAGGAGATCGCTGCCCGCAACCCCGACTTCGCCGATGTCTCCCCGCAGGCCGGGGAGCTGGACGTCGAGGCGTTCGAGGCGCTGGCCAAGCGTGATCCGGACGCCGCCGCGGCGCTGCTCGCCGATCTCGCCGTCGCGACCGACCGGGCACTGCGGGAGGCGGCGCGGCGGCTGGCAGGGCGGGTGTTCCTGAGGCTGGGCCGGATCGGTCCGGCGCGCTCGCGCGGCACCCGGCGGCTGGGTCCCTCCCGCGCCCTCGACGGCGATCTCGACCTCGACCGCACCCTCGACGGCTGGACACCCACCCACACGCGCCGGCCGAGCGCCGACGACGTGGTCACGCGCAGCTGGACGGCGCACCGGCGCGCGGTCTGCCTCGCCGTCGACATGTCCGGCTCGATGGCCGGGCTCGCGGTCGCACTGGCCGCCGTCGCCGCCGCGGGGGTGATCGTGGCGAACGAGCGGGGCGCGCCGGCGCTGCAGCCGTCGGTCATCGCGTTCGGTGCGCAGGTGCGGGTGCTGCAGGCGCAGGGGGTGCGGCGGCCGCCCGAAGAACTGCTGGGCGAGCTCGTCGCGCTGCGCGGGCACGGCACCACCGACCTGGCCGCGGCGCTGCGCGCGGCGTCGGTGCAGCTCGCCTCCGCCGTCGCCGACGAGCGGATGGTCGTGCTCTTCTCCGATTGCCTGCACACCACCGGCGACGATCCCGCCACCGCGCTCGGTGGGATCGACCGGCTGCACGTGCTCGTCCCGCTCGGGGGAGCGGAGGCGGAGGCCGCGGCCGCCGCGCTGGCCGCGCGGGGCGGAGGTCGGGCGCAGACCGTCCGGCGGCTGGCGGAGATCGGCCCGGCGCTGACGCGGATCTTGTCCTGAGGCGCGAGTCGCGGATTCCGCGCCCCCGCGTTGCGGTTCCCGTGACGCCGAGTTCCCGTGACGCCGAGTTGCGGGTCCCGTGACGGCGAGTCGCGGACCAGGTCCCGATGGGACCGCGCACACCACGTCGGGGACGGGGTCGGCCCGCGGCTCGCGACGACGGAGCGAGCCGCGATCGGAACACCGGGCTCTCCTAGGCTGTCCGCGTGGGCACCATCGTGAGCTTCCATGCGCATCCCGACGACGAGGCCATCAGCTGCGCGGGCACGCTGGCCAAAGCCGCTGCGGCCGGGCACCGCGTCGTGCTGGTCTTCGCCACCCGGGGAGAGCTGGGTGAGCCCGTGCCCGGCGTGCTGGCCGACGGCGAGCCGCTGTCGGTGCGCCGCTCGGCGGAGTGCTACGCGTCGGCGGCCGCGATCGGGGCCCAGCGCGTCGCGTTCCTGCCCTTCACCGACTCCGGGATGATGGGGGAGCCGACCAACGACGCCCCGTACTGCTTCTGGCGCGCCGATGTCGAGCACGCCGCCCGGATGCTCGCGGTGATCCTCGAGGAGGAGGAGCCCGACATCCTCACGATCTACGACGACAACGGCGGGTACGGTCATCCCGACCACATCCAGGTGCACCGGGTGGGCCGGCGGGCCGCGGACCTGACGGCGGTGCCGGTGGTGGCGCAGAGCACGATCAACCGCGACTGGCTGACCCGCGGCATGCGCGGCATGGCCCAGTCCGGGACCCTGCCCGAGGGCTGGGAGCTGCCGGAGGGGCCGCCGCCGGAGTTCGGCAAGCCCGAGTCGCAGATCACCCATCGGGTGGAGGCCGTCGACTTCACCGAGCAGAAGCGGGCCGCGATGCGCGCGCACGCGAGCCAGATGGGGCCCGACCACTTCATGCTGAAGATGCCCGACCCGATCTTCGCGATGGGCATGGGCACCGAGTTCTACATCGTCGACCCGGTGCCGAGCCCTGCGGCGACGCCGGACGTGTTCGAGGAGCTGTTCCTGCCCCTGAGGTGAGGCGGATCGCCCTTCCGGAACCGCCCCGGGGGGCGCGTTCGACAACGGGTAGAGCTACGATCCACGCAGCCCCGTGGACGTTGGAGGATGGACCAGTGACAGACGTCGCCCCCCAGCCGATCGCGACGCGGCCGTACCCGGCTCGGCGCTCGGCCAAGGGCTCTGTGTTCCTCAAGATGCTGCGGACGACGGACCCGAAGGACATCGCGATCCTGTACATGGTCACGTCGTTCGGGTTCTTCCTCGCCGGCGGGGCCATGGCCCTGCTCATCCGCGGTGAGCTGGCGGTGCCGGGCATCCAGTTCCTCTCGCCCGAGCAGTACAACCAGCTCTTCACGATGCACGGCACGATCATGCTGCTGCTGTACGCGACGCCGATCGTGTTCGGCTTCGCGAACTACATCGTGCCGCTGCAGATCGGTGCGCCGGACGTGGCGTTCCCGCGTCTGAACGCGTTCTCGTACTGGCTGTTCCTGTTCGGCGGCCTGACCGTGATGGCGGGTTTCCTGACGCCGGGCGGCGCCGCCGACTTCGGGTGGTTCGCCTACACCCCGCTGTCGGACGCGATCCACTCGCCGGGCGCCGGCGCCGACCTGTGGATCGCCGGCCTGGTGGTCGCCGGTCTGGGCACGATCCTGGGTGGCGTCAACTTCATCACCACGATCGTCTGCATGCGCGCACCCGGCATGACGATGTTCCGGATGCCGATCTTCACCTGGAACATCTTCATCACGTCGATCCTGGTGCTGATCGCGTTCCCGCCGCTGACCGCGGCCCTGCTCGGCCTGCTGGCCGACCGGCAGCTGGGCACGCACGTGTTCGACCCCGCCAACGGCGGCGTCATCCTGTGGCAGCACCTGTTCTGGTTCTTCGGCCACCCGGAGGTCTACATCATCGCGCTGCCGTTCTTCGGCATCGTGTCCGAGATCTTCCCGGTGTTCAGCCGTAAGCCGATCTTCGGTTACAAGACCCTCGTCTACGCGACGATCTCGATCGCCGCGCTGTCGATCGCGGTCTGGGCGCACCACATGTACGCCACCGGCGCGGTGCTGCTGGCGTTCTTCTCCTTCACGACGTTCCTCATCGCGATCCCGACGGGCATCAAGTTCGTCAACTGGATCGGCACCATGTGGAAGGGGAAGATCACCTTCGAGACGCCGATGGTGTTCTCGATCGGCTTCCTCGCGACCTTCCTGCTCGGCGGCCTCACCGGCGTCCTGCTGGCCAGCCCGCCGCTGGACTTCCACGTCTCCGACACCTACTTCGTCGTCGCGCACTTCCACTACGTGCTGTTCGGCACGATCGTGTTCGCGACCTACGCCGGCATCTACTTCTGGTTCCCGAAGATGACCGGCCGGATGCTCGACGAGACGCTGGGCAAGGTGCACTTCTGGCTCACGTTCGTGGGCTTCCACATGACCTTCCTCGTCCAGCACTGGCTGGGCAACGAGGGCGCGCCGCGCCGCTACGTCGACTACCTGCCGATCGACGGCTTCCAGACGCTGAACCTGATCTCCTCGATCGGTGCGTTCGTGCTCGGCGCCTCCACGCTGCCGTTCATCTGGAACGTCTTCCGCAGCTACCGCTACGGCAAGGTCGTGACGGTCGACGACCCGTGGGGCTTCGGCAACTCGCTGGAGTGGGCCACGTCCTGCCCGCCGCCGCGGCACAACTTCACCGAGCTGCCGCGGATCCGCTCGGAGCGCCCGGCGTTCGAGCTGCACTACCCGCACCTCGTGGAGAAGTTCCGGGCCGAGGCGCACCTCGGGCACAGGGCCGACCCGGGTGAGCTCGTGACGCAGAAGGCGGTCGGGCCGGAGTCCCAGCCCGACAGCGACCCGAAGTCTCGCTGAGGCCGGTGGCCACCCCCCAGAGCACGAGTGTTCTCGTCACGGTCACCGGGCCGGACCGGCCGGGGGTCAGCTCGGTCCTCTTCGCCGCGCTGACCCGCCACGGGGTCGAGCTGCTCGACGTGGAGCAGGTCGTCATCCGCGGCCGGCTCACGCTCGGCGCGCTGGTCTCCACGCAGCACGATCCCGAGGCGCTGCAGGAGGCCGTCGAGCAGGCGATGGCCTCGATCGGCATGCACGCCGAGACGTCGGTCTACACCGAGGGTGAGGACGACCGGCGTTACCCGACGCACGTCGTCGTGGTCACCGGGCGGCCGATCACGGCGCGGGCGTTCGGTGCGATCGCGCAGGCGCTGGCCGACGTCGGGGCGAACATCGACTCGATCCGCCGGGTGGCGGACTACCCGGTCACGGGTCTGGAGCTGATGGTCTCTCCGGACCCGGGCCGGGGGAGCGAGCACCATCCGCCGGGCACGCTGCGCAAGCGGCTGGTCGACGTCGCCCGCACCGCCGGCGTGGACGTCGCGGTGGAGCGGGCCGGCCTCTCCCGGCGCAGCAAACGGCTGATCGTCTTCGACGTGGACTCGACCCTGATCCAGGGCGAGGTCATCGAGATGCTGGCCGAGTACGCCGGGGCCGAGGCCGAGGTCGCCGCGATCACCGAGGCGGCGATGCGCGGGGAGCTGGACTTCACCGAGTCGCTGCACCGCCGGGTCGAGACGCTGGCCGGACTGCCGGCCTCCGTGCTGGACGAGGTCGCAGCGCGGATCGAGCTGACCCCCGGAGCCCGCACGACGATCCGCACCCTCAAGCGGCTCGGGTTCCGCATCGGCGTCGTGTCCGGTGGGTTCACCGCGGTGATCCGCAGGCTCGTCGACGAGCTCGGTCTGGACTTCATGGCCGCCAACGAGCTGGAGATCGTCGACGGCCGGCTGACCGGCCGCGTCGTCGGGGAGATCGTCGACCGGCCGGGCAAAGCGGCCGCGCTGCGCCGGTTCGCGGAGTCGTTCGACATCCCGTTGGAGCAGTGCGTCGCGGTCGGCGACGGCGCCAACGACATCGACATGATCTCCAGCGCCGGCCTGGGCATCGCGTTCAACGCGCGGCCCGCGCTGCGCGAGGTGGCCGACACCGCGCTGTCGCACCCGTACCTCGACGTGGTGCTGTTCGTGCTGGGCATCACCCGGGACGAGGTGGAGCGGGCCGACGCGGCGGACGGTGTGCTGCGACGGGTCCCGATCCCCGACTGAGCGCGATGACGATCCTGGAGCCCATCGCCCGGCGCTACCTCGGCGGCGCGCGCAGCATCGAGCCGGAACCGGACGGGATCGTGCGTGCGATGCCGATCGTCCTGCGCCTGGAGCGGCCGCCCGCGGCGCGCACCCCGGTGCTGGAGGCTGCGGCGGGGGCGGCGCTCGCGCTGTGCCTCGATCCGCGGGCCGAGCCGGGCGGCGAGTGGTACGACGCTGTCAGGACGTGGGTGGACGCCCGGATCCGCAAGATCGCCCGGCGGGCCCGCGGCGCTCACTGGGCGGCTGTGGAGCAGCTGCCCGGGGTCACCGTGACCGTCGGCGACGCGCAGGCCCGCGCGCTCGTTCCCGGCCCCGTCGACGAGGTGCCGCGCGAGGTGGCGCGGCTGCAGATCGGCGGCACCGACCTGCCGCCCGACGACCCGGGCCCGCCCCCGCCCGGGGTGCCGGTGATCTGGATCAACGCCGCGCTGGGGATGACGACGGGCAAGGCAGCGGCGCAGGTCGGGCACGCGGCGATGCTGTACGCGGCGGCCCGCGGGATCACCGAGCTGCCGCGGTTCGCGGTGCGCGACGCCGACCCGGACCACTGGGCGCACCTGGTGGCGCAGGAGTCGTCGGTGCGCGTGCGCGACGGCGGCTTCACCGAGGTGGCGCCGGGCACTGTGACCTGCCTCGCCGTCGATCCCTGAGGACCAATAGGGTCCCCGCGTGACGTCCTCCGTCCCGCCCGATCTCGACGAGCGCTTCCGATTCCTCTTCGGACGCGACCTCACGCCCGACGAGCGCGCCGACCCGAGCGGGTGGGACGACCTGATGATCGCCGATCGACCGGGTGCCGTGCGTTCCCCGTTGGACCGGGTTCTGCGGTTCGGCGTGCTGGCGCGCATCCTCAGCGGCCGGACGGACACCTGGGAGCGGGCCCGGGCTGCCCTCGCGTCCGGCAGGGACCGGCACGAGGTCATGGACGAGTTCGTCGCCGAGGCCGAGTCGCTGCTGGAGGAGGCCTACGACGTCGGCGCGGACGTGGTGCGCGACCAGGTCGTCGTGCTCGACGAGGAGTACCTGAAGGCGGAGCTGCTGGAGCGGCTGGAGCTGGCCGGGGACGACCCGCTCGCGGAGGCCGTGCTGGACGAAGTCGTCGAGGGCCTGCTGCTCGACCCGGAGGTCGGCGCCGCGGTGACACCCGGCGAGCAGATCGTGCACGCCCCGACCCTGCTGGACGGGCAGGTGCTCACCCACCGCCCGACCGAGGAGGAGCTGGCCGGGGGGAAGCTCGCCATCGAGCCCGACCTGTCCGCCTTCGGTCTGCTCACCGGGCTGAGCACCGACGCGGGGCTGATCACCGAGGAGATCGGCCCCGACGGGGAACAGACATGGTCCTTCCCACCCGGCTGGCTGCCGCGGCCCGCCGAGGGGGAGGTGCTCACCCTGCGGGTGGAGGGCGATCGGCTCGTCGTCGGGACCGCGGCCCTGGACGAGCCGACGCCGGAATCGGTCCTCCGGCTCCTCCGCCAGACCTACGACGAGCAGATCACCGGTCCCCTGCCGCAGACCGCGGACAGGCTGCAGCTCGGAATGCTCGCCGAGGACGCGGACGCGTTCAGCGATCCCGTCGCGCCGTTCTCGGAGCTGGCCGCCGCGGCCGGGTTGATGCAGCGCGGCCGCGAGTTCGGCCACGACGAGGAGGCCTGGCGCGAGACCGAGCGGATCGTCCGGCGTGAGCGGCTGGCCCAGCAGCTCGACGACCGCCACGTCGAGCTCGCCGAGGCCGCGCTGGACCTCGTGGCCGCCGGAGCGCCGACCGACCACGATCTGCGCACCGTGCTCGATCTCGTCGTGGACGCCGAGGTGCTCTTCACCGTCGTCTCGGAGCTGACGCACTCCGACGGCGACGCGGAGAAGGCCGCCGCGGCCGTCGTGCTGGGGGATCGGCTGGTGAGCGCGGCCGGCAGCTCGGACCGCGCGGCCACCGCGCACATGTTCGCGTCGCTCGCGGCCGAGCGGGCCGGCCGGCTCGACGACGCCGAGTCCCACCTGCGCGCGGCCGCCGCTGCCGCCGAGTGGTGGATCGTCGACGACCGACTCGGCTGGTACGCGTCGGACCGCGGCCGGGCCGCCGAGGCGCTCGGGCACCTGCGCGACTCAGGGCTCGCCGAGGACCACCCGTTGATCACGACGTTGCTGCCGTACGCGGTGCCGGTGGCGGTACCTGGCCGCAACGAGCCGTGCTGGTGCGGGTCGGGACGCAAGTACAAGCAGTGCCACCGCGACCAGCCGCCGCTCGCGCCGCTCCCCACGCGGGTGCCGTGGCTGGAGGCCAAGCTGCAGATGTACGTCGACCGGCGCAGCGGCGCCGCGGATCTCCTCATCGACGCGCTCGCCGATCTGCTCACCGGGGACGATCCCGATCCCGACGCCGCTTACGACGACCCGCTGCTCAGCGACGTCGTGCTCGTGGAGGGCGGGTGGCTCGCCCGGTTCGTGGCCGAGCGCGGTCCCCTCCTGCCTGCCGACGAGCGGGAACTGGTGGCCGAATGGGCCTCGGTGCCCCGGCGCGTGTACGAGGTCGTCGGCATCGGCTACGGCAGCGGCGTCAGGCTCCGGGAGCTCGGCGGGAACGGCGATGAGATCACCGTCGCCGACGAGGAGGTGGCCAGGGACGCGAAGGCGGGCGAGCTGATCTGCGCCCGCGTCGTCGCCGACGGGGCCGGCGGGCACAGGTTCTCCGGCGTCGTCACGGCCGTGCCGCGGGGGCGGGAGGACGAGCTGCGCGCGGTGCTGACCGAGGGCGACCCGTTCGGCGTGCTGGACTGGCTCGCCGAGGCCGAGTCGCTGGGCTGAGCGCGAGTCCCGCGTTCCGCCCCCGCGAGTCGCGCGAACGGTCCCGCGAGTCGCGCACGCGGTCGGGCGAGTCCCGCGTCCGGACCGGTGAGTTCCGCGTTCGGTGTCGCGAGTCGCGCGCTCGGCCCGGGCGAGTTGTGCATCCCGTCGTGCGAGTCCCGCGAACGGTCCGGCGAGTCACGCACTCGGCCTGGCGAGGCGCGCGTCCGTGCCGGTGAGTTCCGCGTACGGTCGGGCACAGGCGGCCTCGCGAGTCCGGACCGCTGTGGGGCCGAACCAAGGCGGGGAAGCCCGGACAACGAGCACCGCGAGTCCGGAGCTCGGGGTGGCCGGTACGGAGCGCCGGCCCGGGTGCACCGGGTCCCCGGCCTCTGACGTCGGGGACCCGGCGCGCGGGTGGCGCTCCGCACCCGGCCGACGCGACGCGCAACTCGCCGGACCGTCTGCGCAACTCGCGGGGCGGGGGACTCGCCGTACGGCGCGCAGGACCCGCCGGGCCGGTTGCACGACTCGCTGCCCGACACGCGCGACTCGCCCGACCGCGCGCGACTCGCCGGGCAGAACGCGAGACTCGCGGGATGAGATGCGCGACGCGCCGGCTCGGGGCGTACGGCTGTCCTCGGCGACCGGGAGGACCGGCTCAGGCCCCGCGCAGACGTCGCAGGGCGCCGAGGACGACCTCGCGGTCCTCCGTCGGCCAGAACGGCGGCAGCGACGCCCGCAGGAACGAGCCGTAGCGAGCCGTAGCCAGCCGCGGGTCGAGGATCGCCACCACACCGCGGTCGTCGGTGCCGCGCAGCAGCCGGCCGGCGCCCTGCGCGAGCAGCAGGGCCGCGTGGGTGGCCGAGACGGTGAGGAAGCCGTTGCCGCCGCGGGCGTCGGCGGCCTTCTGCCGGGCCGTGATCAGCGGGTCGTCGGGCCGCGGGAACGGGATCCGGTCGATGATCACCAACGACAGCGACGGGCCGGGCACGTCGACGCCCTGCCACAGCGACAGCGTGCCGAACAGGCTGGTCGCCTCGTCCTCGGCGAAGCGCTTGACCAGCAGCATCGTGGAGTCGTCGCCCTGGCACAGCAGGGGAGTGGACAGCCGGCCGCGCAGCGCCTCCGTGGCCTGCTTCGCGGCTCGCATCGACGAGAACAGCCCCAGCGTGCGCCCGCCCGCCGCCTCCACCAGCGCGGCGATCTCGTCCAGGTAGGCGGGTGGCAGCCCGTCGCGGCCCGGCGGCGGCAGCCGCCGGGCGACGTAGAGGATGCCGCTCTTGGCGTGCGCGAACGGTGATCCGACGTCGAGGCCGGTCCAGCGCGGCGCATCCGGGTCGGGCACGGGATCGGTCTCCCCGGACGTCTGCGGATCCGCCTTCCCCGATGCAGCCTTCTCCGGCGGCAACCCCCACTGCCGCGCCAGCGCGTCGAAGGTGCCGCCGAGGGTGAGCGTCGCCGAGGTCAGCACCACGGTGGCCCGACCGAACAGCCGCTCCCGCAGCAACCCGCCCACCCACAGCGGCGCGACGTGGAGCACCTTGTGCCGCGACGACTCCGGCCCCTGCTCGGCCAGCCAGACGACGTCGCGCCGCTTCGCCGGATCCGGCTCCTCGAACGCGCCCAGCAGCCGCGTGGTGGTCTCGGTGATCTCGTCCAGCGCCGCCTGGGCGAGCTTGCGCCCGGCGGCGGCGTCGGGGTCCTCGCGCCGCTCGCCGCCCATCGCGCTCTTCGCCTCGGCGGCCGCGTTGGCCAGCATCGTGAGCGCGCCCGCTGCGGCCTGCGGCATCGACTCCCACCGGGCGGGCGGCAGGTCGTCCAGCACCGCGCCCAGGCCCTCGCCCGCTTCGGCCAGTCGGTCGGCCACCGCCTGGTCGACCAGCTTCCCCAGCCGCCGCGCCGCGACCGCGACCGCGCCCGCCGACAGCTCCGCGGTGGCCACCCCGGTGACCCGGTCGACCAGCTCGTGCGCCTCGTCGATGACGACGACGTCGTGGTCGGGCAGCACCTGGCGCCCCTCCATCGCGTCGATGGCCAGCAGCGCGTGGTTGGTGACGACGATGTCGGCGCGACCGGCCTCGCGCCGCGCCCGCTCGGCGAAGCACTCGTCGCCGACGGGGCACTTGGCCGCTCCTAGGCACTCCCGGGCGCTCACCGACACCTGTCGCCACACGTTGTCCGGCACGCCGGGCACCAGCTCGTCGCGATCGCCGGTCTCGGTGTCGTCGGCCCAGTCGTGGATCCGCTTGATCGCCCGCCCCATCGCCGAGACCTGGAACGGGTCGAACAGCTCGTCCTCGGGATCGACGCCGTCCTCGGGGCCGTGCAGCTTGTTCAGGCACAGGTAGTTGCGCCTGCCCTTGAGGATCGCGAACGTCGGTGCGCGGCCCAGCAGCGGCTTGAGCGCCTTCGCCACGCGCGGCAGATCGCGGTCGACGAGCTGACGCTGCAGCGCGATGGTGGCGGTGGAGATCACCACCGTGGTGTCCTTGGCGATCGCGTGCCGGATCGCGGGCACCAGGTACGCGAGCGACTTGCCGGTGCCGGTGCCGGCCTGCACGGCCAGGTGCTCCCCGGTGACGAGCGCACGGCGCACGGCGTCGGCCATGCGGTCCTGGCCCTCGCGGCGTGTGCCGCCGACGGCCTTGACGGCAGCCTCCAGCAGCTCGGCGACACCGGGCAGGTCGCGGGTGGAGACGGGGGCTGCGGCCACCTCGCGAGGCTACCGGGAGTGCCCGACACCGCAGGGCCCGTCACCCTGACCCGCCCGTGACCTGCACAACAGACCACAATGGGTGAAGTGACGACTCCGCGTACCGCTGTTGCTCGCCACCTCCCGGTGCCGGCCGACTTCCCCGTCCTCATCGACGAGACCCCGCGCTACAGCGATCTGGACACCAGCCGGCGCATCGGCCGGGACGCGCTGGTGCGGTGGTTCGAGGACGCCCGGGTCGCCGTCGAGTACCAGTCCTTCGGCGCCGACATCACCTCGCGAGAGCGCAGCCAGATCCGGCTGTTCCTCGCCTCGGTGCAGGTCGACGTGCTCGCGCCGCTGACGGTGGCGGGGACCTACCGCGTCGGTGTCGGCATCACCCGGATGGGCACCTCGTCGGTCACCTACTCGTACGCGGTGTTCAACGGCGCGGAGTGCGTGGCGGTCGGGTCGTCCGTCAGCGTGCACGTCGGTGAGGACGGCGCCGCGCCGCTGCCCGAGTCGCTGCGCAACGCCCTCGCCTCCCTGCAGATGCCCGGCGAGGCTGAACCGATCCAGCCGCTGCGGGAGACCGCGACGCTGGTGCGGGAGCACTACCCGTTCCGCCTGGACGTGCGGACCCGCTTCACCGACGTCGACACCAACCGGCACGTCAACAACGTCGCGCTCGCCCGTTGGTACCTCGACGGCCTCGCCGAGCTGCACCTCGACGTGCTCGGCTACCCGACCGGCGGCCCGCTCGACGGGCTCGAGCCCAGCTCGCTGCGCGTCGACTACCTGTCCGAGGTGCACTACCCGGGCATCTACCAGCTGCGGGTCGGCGTCGTCTCGATCGACGACCACACCGTCCGCTACCAGTGCGGGCTGTTCGACGGGCCGCGCTGCGTCGGGCTCGCCGACGCCACCGGGGCGCACCGCGCGCAGGGCGTCGGGCTGGCCGACAGCCTCGCGCCCTGGGCGATGCGCGGCTGAACCGGCGGATCAGGCGACCTCGATCCCGGCGGCGCGCATCTCCGAGATCGCGCGCTCCGTGGAATCGGGGGCGACCCCGGCGCACAGCGGCAGCAGCACCCGCACCTTCAGGCCCGCGGCTGCCGCGTCGAGCGCGGTGGCCCGCACGCAGTGGTCGGTGGCGATGCCGACCACGTCCACCTCGGTGACGCCGCGCTCGGCCAGCCAGTCGCGCAGGCTCTTCCCGCCGGGCTCGCAGCCCTCGAACCCGGAGTACGCGGCCGAGTAGGCGCCCTTGTCGAACACGGCCTCGATCGGTGCGACGTCCAGGTCGGGGTGGAACGCCGCGCCGGGCGTGCCCGCGCGGCAGTGCGGCGGCCACGTGTCGACGTAGTCGGGTGCGTCGGAGAAGTGCGTGCCCGGGTCGACGTGGTGGTCACGGGTGGCGACGACGTGGTCGTACGCGGTGGCGCGCACGTGCGCGGAGATGTCGGCGGCTACCCTGGCCCCGCCCGCGACGGCGAGCGAGCCGCCTTCGCAGAAGTCGTTCTGCACGTCGACGATGATGAGCGAAGACATCGTCAGAACCCTTCGAACACGGTGGGGATCGCGGGCTCACCCCGCGACAGCTTCAATCCTTCCCACGGCACGGTCACCAGTGCGCGCTTGAGGTGCTCGCGCGACTCCTCCAGCGTGGGCAGGTCCGGCACCGGTTCGCCACCGCGGATCAGCGGCACCTGCATGAGCCGATCGTGCTCACCCACCGGGATCGGGTTGCGGGCCGGGAAGACGACCTCCTCCGTGGCGGTCCCCGTCGGCTTGTACCGGCGCAGCACCCCCTTCCGCCCGCCGCGGGACTCCTTCGACGCGCTGCGCTTGGCCACCGGGCGCCCGTCGACCTCGACGAGCTTGTAGACCATCCCCGCGGTCGGCGCGCCCGACCCGGTGACGACCGAGGTGCCGACCCCGTACGAGTCGACGGGCTCGGCGCGCAGGGCGGCGATCGCGTACTCGTCGAGGTCGCCGGAGACCACGATCCGGGTGTTCGTCGCGCCCAGCTTGTCCAGCTGCTCGCGGGCCTGGCGGGCCAGCACGCCGAGATCGCCGGAGTCGATCCGCACCGCGCCCAGCTCCGTCCCGGCCGCCTCGACGGCGAGCTCGATGCCGCGGCGGATGTCGTAGGTGTCGACGAGCAGCGTGGTCTTGGTGCCCAGTGCGGCCACCTGTGATCGGAAGGCCGACAGCTCGTCGTCGTGCAGCAGGACCCACGCGTGCGCCGCGGTGCCCGCCGTGGGGATGCCGTGGCGGCGCTGCGCCTCCAGGTTCGACGTCGAGGCGAACCCGGCCAGGTAGGCCGCGCGGGCGGCCGCGACCGCCGCCGCCTCGTGGGTGCGCCGCGAGCCCATCTCGATGATCGGGCGCCCGGCCGCTGCGGTGACCATCCGCGCCGCCGCCGACGCCACCGCCGAGTCGTGGTTGAGGATCGACAGCACCAGCGTCTCCAGGATCACCGTGTCGGCGAACGTCCCGCAGACGGTCAGGATCGGCGAGCCGGGGAAGTACAGCTCGCCCTCGGGGTACCCGTCGATGTCGCCGGAGAAGCGGTAATCGGCCAGCCGGTCGAGCGTGGCGCGGTCGACGACGTCGGAGAGCAGGTCCAGCTCCTGCTCGCCGAACCGGAACCGCGTGATCGACTCGATGAGCCGACCGGTGCCGGCCACGACCCCGTACCGGCGTCCGTCCGGCAGCCTGCGGGCGAACACCTCGAACACGCACTCGCGCTGCGCCGTGCCGTCGGCGAAGGCAGCCGCCAGCATCGTCAGCTCGTACCGGTCGGTGAGCAGCGCGGTGCTCACCCCGGCCGAGGAGGGGCTACCGGTCATGCGGCCAAGCGTATGGTGCCCTGCGGACCGGGGTGTCGAGGTGTCACCATAGGGACATGGCCGGCCCGCTATCCGCTCCCACGAAAGAGGTCGACCCGGTCGTCGAGGATGGCACCACCCCGGATCTGCCGTGGCAGGCCATCGTCTGGAACGACCCGGTCAACCTGATGTCGTACGTGACCTACGTCCTGCAGAAGATCTTCGGCTACCCGGAGCCCAAGGCGACCGCGCTGATGCTCGACGTCCACCACAAGGGCAAGGCCGCTGTCGCCTCCGGCGACAAGGACAAGATCGAGGCCGACGTGGCGAAGCTGCACGCCGCCGGGCTCTGGGCCACCATGCAGAGGGCGTGACCGCCCGGTGAAGGGCTGGAAGAAGACCGGCCGCGGCGACCGCCAGATGATCGTCGGCGACTTCGACCCGCAGGAGGCCGCCGTGCTGCGCGGCCTCCTGCGGGAGGTCCGGCAGATGCTTGAGGGACGCGCCGCCGAGGCGCCCGACGACGAGCTGGCGGAGATCACCGGCATCCGCCTCGGACCGACGAAGCGCCCGGCCGACCGGATCGTCGCCCGGCTCCTGCCCGACTTCACCTTCGAGGACCCCGACCTCGCCGCCGGGCTGCGCTCGCTGCACGAGCCGCAGCTGATCGCGGCGAAGCTCGAGGTCAACCAGCACATGCTGGACACGCTGCCGCCCGACGGCGGGCGGGTCGAGCTGCGCCCGGAGGCGGCCGACGAGTGGCTCACCGGGCTCAACGACATCCGCCTCGCCCTCGGCACGGCGCTCGACGTCAGCGAGGACATGCCCGACGAGCTGCCCCCGGACGATCCCCGGGCCGAGCACATGGGCGTGTACCAGTGGCTGACGTTCGTCCAGGACTCGCTGGTCCACGCCCGGATGGCGGTGCGCGAGAAGCGCTGATGCGGGGCCGTCACCCGGCCTGGAAGTGCAGGATCTCGGCGTTCACCTCGTCCTCGTGCGCGACGTGGCGCCCGTGCGGCGCGCCGTCGTTGGGATCAGCCGCGCACCGAGCGACCAGATCCGCCGTCGGGCGGCGGTGATCGTGTGCGGGGCGGACTCGTCGGCGCTGCCGTGCATCAGCATGACCGGCACGTCGAGGCCCCTTGAGGTCGGCGGACAGGGATCTGCACCGGGGATCTGCACCGGCGATCTGCATCGCGAGCAGCACCTCGAGGATCTGCCGGACCGCGTCCGCGACCAGGGCGGCGGACACCCAGGACCCGCTGCCGCCGGTGGCGAAGTAGCCCGGCGCGGCGTCGTGGAACCACTGCGGGCGGTCGGTGCGCAGCAGCGCGAACCAGTTCTCCGCTCCGGCCCGGTGGGGGTCATGGCGCCGAGGAACACCACCCGCGAGACCCGCGCCGAACCGTGCCGGACGAGGTAGCGGGTGACCTCGCAGGTGCCCGTGCTGTGCGCCACGATCGCGGCGTCGCGCAGGTCGAGCGCCTCGATCAGCCCGGCGAGATCGCCGGCGGGGGTGTCGAGGTGGTAGGTGGTGGCGAGGTCCCCGCCGGGCACCTCGGAACGACCGTGCCCGCGCCGGTCGAGCGCGATGCAGCGGTACCCGGCGGTCAGCAGCGCCTGCGCCCGGTACTCCCACATGCTCGACGAGAGCGACCAGGCGTGCACCAGCACCACGGGAGCGCCGCTGCCGAAGTCGGGGTAGTGCAGTGCGGTTCCGTCCGCGGCGATGGGCGTGGGCATGCCCGAAGCGTCGGCCCGCGGCGGTGGGGCCGGGAATTGCGCGCGAGCTCGACCCGGCGACCGCATACGGTGGTCGGGTGCGTGATCTCCAGCCCTGCCTGCACGACGGAGTCCACGTCTTCGCCACCGTGCCGCCCGGGACCACCGTCGATGCACCCGTGATCGCCTCGGTCGAGGAGGCCGAGGGCCGCACGGTCGTCCTGCGGGAGGAGGACGCGCGCCGGCTGGGGCTCGCCGCGCAGTACCCGTCGGCGCGGATCACCCTGCAGGCGACCACCGCGCTCACCGACGTCGGGATCCTCGCGCGGGTGACCACTGCGCTGGCCAGGGCGGGCATCAGCGTCAACCCGGTCGCCGGCGTGCACCACGACCACCTCTTCGTGCCGCACGCGCAGGCCGGGGACGCGATGCGGGTGCTCACGGCGCTCTCCCGCCGCTACCTCGTCCGGCACGGCGACTACGAGGTCGACGACGATCCGGGCCGCGTCGACCACGACGTGGTGTGGGACTTCCTGTCCACCGAGGCGTACTGGGGACGCACCCGGACCCGGGCCGACGTCGAGGCCCAGCTGCGTGGTGCGTGGCGGGTCGTCGGCGCCTACCGCCGCGACACGGGAGCGATGGTCGGGTTCGCCCGCGCCGTCGGGGACGGGGTCAACTTCGCCTACCTCGCCGACGTGTTCGTGCTCCCCTCCGCGCGGGGCGCCGGGCTGGGGAAGGCGCTGGTCGCCGGGATCCTCGACGGGTCACCGGTGCACATGCGCTGGACGCTGTTCACCGACGACGCGCACGGGCTCTACCGCCGGTTCGGGTTCGTCGAACCCGACCACACGGCCATGGTGCGGCCCCCGCACAGCTGATCCGATGTGAGACGGCCCGCCGGAATGTCCGTACAGGCCGTGCACCACGTAGGCTGGTGTCGTGCTGCGGATCCGAGCCGATCTCGTCGACGAGATCGTCGCGCACGCCCGTCGGGAGCACCCGAACGAGGCGTGCGGAATCATCGCGGGCCCGGAGGGCAGCGACCGTCCCGAACGGTTCCTGCCGATGCGCAACGCGGCGGCCGACCCCGACTACCCCGGCCTGCCCAACACGCGGATCGATCCCGAGACCGGTGAGAAGATCGAAGAACTGCGCTTCGGCGACACCTTCTTCATCTTCGACTCCAAGGAGTGGCTGGCGGTGCACCGGGAGATGACCGCGCGCGAGGAGGAGCCCGTGGTCATCTACCACTCGCACACCCAGCCGTACAGCGAGGCCTATCCCTCGGCGATCGACGTGGAGAGCGCGCTGGAGCCGAACGCGCACTACGTCATCATCGGGACGAAGGACCCGGTCCGCCACGAACTGCGGTCGTACCGCATCCTCGACGGCGTCGTGACCGAGGAAGAGATCGACGTCGTGGAGAGTTACATGTTCGCCCACACCGGAGCGGACGACGTCCCCGATCGGGACTGACCTCCGCGTCGCCCGCTTCGATCCGTCCTCTTCCGATCCGTCACCTTGGGAGCACCGGCATGGCCACCGTCTCGATCCCCACGATCCTGCGCACCCACACGGGGGGTGCGAAGACCGTGGAGGCGAAGGGCAGCACCGTCGCGGAGATCATCGCCGACCTGGACGCCAACCACTCCGGGATCGCCGATCGTCTGGTCAAGGACGGCAAGCTGCACCGCTTCGTGAACATCTACGTCGACGACGAGGACGTCCGGTTCGCCGGCGGCCTGGACGCGCCGGTGAAGGAGACGTCCACCGTGACGATCCTCCCGGCGGTCGCCGGGGGCTGACCCCGAGTGCGGTACGACTCGCTGCTCCAGGCGGTCGGTGACACGCCGCTGGTGGGTCTGCCGAACCTGAGCCCGGCACCGGACGTGCGGCTGTGGGCCAAGCTGGAGGACCGCAACCCCACCGGCTCCATCAAGGACCGGCCCGCGCTGGCCATGATCGAGCAGGCGGAGGCCGAGGGCCGGCTCCGGCCCGGCTGCACCGTGCTCGAGCCCACGTCCGGCAACACCGGCATCTCGCTGGCGATGGCCTGCAAGCTCAAGGGCTACGAGCTCATCTGCGTGATGCCGGAGAACACCTCGCAGGAGCGCCGGCAGCTGCTGGAGATGTACGGCGCGCAGATCGTCTCCTCGCCGGCTGCCGGTGGGTCCAACCAGGCGGTGGCGGTGGCGAAGAAGCTGGCGGCCGAGCACCCGGACTGGGTGATGCTCTACCAGTACGGCAACCCGGCCAACGCCGACGCGCACTACCGCACGACCGGCCCGGAGATCCTGCGCGACTGCCCGGAGATCACCCACTTCGTCGCCGGCCTGGGCACCACCGGCACGCTCGTGGGCACCGGCCGCTACCTGCGTGAGCACAAGCCCGACGTGCAGATCATCGCCGCTGAGCCGCGCTACGGCGACCTCGTGTACGGGCTGCGCAACCTCGACGAGGGGTTCGTGCCCGAGCTGTACGATCCCGACGTGCTCACCGGGCGGTACTCGGTGGGCTCGGCCGACGCGCTGCGCCGCACCCGGGAGCTGGTGGAGAAGGAGGGCATCTTCGCCGGCATCTCCACCGGCGGGATCCTGCACGCCGCGCTGGCCGTGGCGGAGAAGGCGGCCGGGGCGGGGGAGCGGGCCGACATCGTGCTGATCGTCGCCGATGCCGGGTGGAAGTACCTGTCCACGGGTGCCTACAGCGGCACGCTGGAAGAAGCGGCGGAGCGGCTCGAAGGCCACTTGTGGGCTTGAGCTGGCGAGCCCGGATCTCGGGCCCGCCACGTGCTCCGCTCTTCTGGCAGTCTGGACTCCATGACCGCACCCGTGCCCGTCGCGCCGCGCCGGATCAACCGGGTGCTGCCGGCGCACCCCGTCTCGGCAGCGCTGACCATGCTGGTGTTCACCGCCGTGCTGTACGTCGTCGAGGTCCTCGACGTCGCCAGCGGCAGCCGGCTCCAGCTGGAGGGCGGCATCATCGCCCGGCACGTCGACGGGCTCGACGGGATCCTGTTCTCCCCGCTCCTGCACGACGACTGGGCGCACCTGTGGGCGAACACGGTGCCGTTCTTCGTCTTCGGTTTCCTCGTCATGGCGGGCGGCATCGCGCAGTTCTTGATGGTCACCGCGACCATCTGGCTGCTCGGCGGGGCCGCGCTGTGGCTCCTGGGGCCGGATGACGCCTACACGGTCGGCGCCTCCGGGATCATCTTCGGCTGGCTGGCGTTCCTGCTGGTGCGGGGCTTCTTCGCGCGCAGCGTCAAGCAGATCCTGCTGGCCGTGGTGCTGTTCATGATCTGGGGCGGGGTGCTGTGGGGCGTGCTCCCCACCGACTCGCACATCTCCTGGCAGGGGCACCTGTTCGGCGCGCTGGCGGGCGTGCTGGCCGCGTGGCTGGTGGCCCGCGCGGACCGGGAGCCGCGGCCCGTCCGGGTCTAGAGCGACGGCCGGGGACGGCGGTCTCCGCGCACGCGAGTCCTCGCATTCGGTCGGGACGGCGGCCTCGGCACACGCGAGTCGCGCGTGCGGCCCGGCGAGTCGCGCGTGCGGTCGGGCGAGTGCGCGCGCTCGGACGGCCCGGACGCCCAACACGCCCGGGCGCGGTGCGGGACTCGCCGTGCCGAACGCCGGACTCGCCCGACCGAACGCAGGACTCGCCGTCCTGGAACGGGGAACTCGCCCGTCTCTGCGGGGGAACTCGCCTGCCTCTGCGGGGGAACTCGCCTGCCTCTGCGGGGGAACTCGCAGGGACGGACGGGGAGACTCGCGGCTCACTAGACTCGGTGGCGTGTCCAGCTCCCCACCCGACGTCGATGCACCCATCGGGATCTTCGACTCCGGGGTGGGTGGGCTGACGGTCACCCGCTCGATCATCGACCAGCTGCCCGCCGAGCGGGTCGTCTACGTCGGAGACACCGCGAACGGGCCGTACGGGCCTCTGCCGATCGCCGAGATCCGCCGCCACGCGCTCGCCCTGGGCGACGCGCTGATGGACCGCGGGGTGAAGGCCATGGTGGTGGCCTGCAACACCGCCTCGGCGGCGTGCCTGCCGGACATCCGCGAGCGCTACCCGGTGCCCGTCGTCGAAGTCGTGCGGCCCGCGGTGCGGCGAGCGGTCACCGTCACCCGCACCGGCCGCATCGGCGTGATCGGCACGGTCGCCACGATCGCGTCCGGCGCCTACCAGGACTCGTTCACCGCGGCCCGCGACGTCGAGGTCACCGCTGTGGCCTGCCCGCGGTTCGTCGACTTCGTGGAGCGCGGCAAGACCACCGGCCGACAGATCCTCGGGCTCGCCCAGGGCTACCTGGAGCCGCTGCAGCGGGCCCGCGTCGACACGCTGGTCCTCGGCTGCACGCACTACCCGCTGCTGTCGGCCGTGCTGCAGATCGTCATGGGGCCGGAGGTCACGCTGGTCTCCAGCGCCGAGGAGACCGCGAAGGACCTGGTGCGCGTGCTGATGGAGCACGATCTGCTGCGCGAGCCGGGCCTGCCCGCCGGGCCGCACGAGTTCATCGCGACCGGCGACCCGGAGCCGTTCGAGCGGCTCGGCCGCCGATTCCTCGGCCCGGAGATCGGCAAGGTCCTGCGCGCGGAGCCCGTCGCGAGCTGACGACGGACTCGGCGACGCGGCGTGCACCCCGGCGAGCAGGCCGGATGTGCACCCCGCGCTCGCGCAGGCCCCGCCGGCGGGCACCCCGCTGGGCGCGCGGGGCACCCGATCGAGGTCGCCGCGGCCTACGTGTTCCTGGCCTCGGACGAGGCGTCCTGCACCTCGGGCGCGGTCATCGGCGCGACCAGGGGGGAGTCGGTGTTCGACGGGCTCGACNGCCGGGTCCGCAGGAGTCCGCCGCCGAGNGCGAGGTAACCGAGGCCGAGCAGGAAGCCGAGCCAGTCTTCGAGCGCCATGTACGGATCGAACAGCTTCCACGCCGAGACCAGCACGGTCCAGACACCCAGTGCGCTGAAGAGCAGCCACGTCTTGGTGCTGGTGCGCTGCTGCAGCCGGCGGCCGACGAGGATCATCCAGGCACCGAGCAGGAGCTGGGAGAAGAGTCGCAGGTACTTGCCGAGGTCGGCGGCGAGCTCGTGGAGGACGAGCACGATCTGCCCGTCGGCTGATGCCTGGTACGCGCGGGCCGTCACCGGGCTGGCGGCGAAGATGATGACGAGGCCGACGATGGCGATCGTGATGGCGACCGTGCCGAGGACGCCGACTGCGCGGTCCTCGAGGTCCTCGGCGACCCGCCACGGCACGAGCAGGAGGAGGGCCTGGGAGAGGAAGTAGAGCAGCCAGAGGCCCTGGTAGAGGCGGATGTGCTCATGGACCCACGGGAGCAGCGCGCTCGGGTCGTCGAACATGTCGATGGTCCAGCCGGCGCCGGCCAGGACGATGAACAGATAAGCGTTGGCGAGGAAGAACATCGCCCCGGCGGCGATGGCGAGGCGGCCCGTCGTGCGCATGGGGCACATCTTGCATCAGGGCGGGCGTGGTGCGGTGTCGATCGGGAGCGTGAGCCCCTCCGGCCGCACCGCCGTCCCCTCTGCCCGGCGGTCGGGCAGGTGCTGCGCGCGGAGCGCGGGGTTTCACCGGGGCGCGGCCAGGACTCCGTCGAGCAGTCCGGGGAACAGCGCGTCGAGGTCTTCCCGGCGCAGGCTGGAGATCTTGCGCGTGCCCACGGCGACGGTGGAGATCACCCCGGCCGCGCGCAGCGTGTTCAGGTGGTGTGTGCGGGTCGACGGGCTCACGGTCCGGGCGAGCTCGCCGCAGGCGATGCCGGAGGGTGCTCCGGCGAGGGTGCGGACGACGTCGAGGCGCACCGGATCGGCGAGCGCCGCGAGCACGGCCTCGATGCGGATCTCCGATCGATCCGGCTGAGGCAGCGGGGTGCCCCCGGTCGGTGCCATGAGCCACATATTACGAATCCCATCGAAGTTCGACCAACGTCGTAGTACGGTGCTGGTCGAAGTTCGATGACGGGAGACCCTGTGTCCGCTCGCGCGATCCTGCTGACCGCCGGTGCCTTCGTCGTCGGGACGAGCGCCTACATCGTGTCCGGTGTGCTGCCCGAGATCAGCGCCGAGACCGGCGCCACGCCCGCCGCCGTCGGGCAGCTGGCCACCGCGTTCTCCCTCGCCTACGCCGTCGGCGCGCCGCTCGTCGCCACCCTGGCCGGCCGCTGGGACCGGCGCACCCTGCTCGTGGCCGCGCTGCTCGCGGCAGCTGCCGGCAACGCACTGACCGCCCTCGCACCCACGTACCCGCTGCTGTTCGTCGGGCGGATCGTGGCCGCGCTCGGCGCCGCCGCCTACACCCCGGCAGCGACGCTGGTCGCCACGTCGTTCTACCCACCGGAGCGGCGCGGCCGGGCCGTGGCGATCGTCTTCGGCGGGCTCACGCTGGCGCTGGCGCTGGGCGTGCCGGCCGGATCGTTCCTCGGCGAACCGCTCGGCTTCCGCGGGGTCTTCCTGCTCGTCGCCGCCGCCGGCCTGGCGTCCGCGGTCGGGGTGCGCCTGTTGGTGCCGTCGGTACCGGCGCCGCCGCCCGTCACGCTCACGGAGCGCTTCTCCGTGCTCCGCGAGCGCACCGTGCAGGTCGTCCTCGCCGTCACCGTGCTCGGGGTGCTGGGCACGATGAGCGTCTACATCTACGTCGTGCCGCTGCTCGCCGAGTTCACCGGCGCGACCGGGCCCGTCGTGAGCATCCTCCTGCTCGTCTACGGCCTCGGCGCCATCGTCGGCAACACCCTCGGTGGCCGGGCGACCGACCGGTTCGGTCCGCGCCGCACGCTGATCGTCGTGATGACCGTGACCATCGCGGCGGTGGCGACCCTGCCGTTCACCCTGCTGACGGTCGCCGGGGCCGCCACGGCGCTGGTCGCGTGGAGCCTCGCCTCGTGGGCGTTCAACCCGCCGTTCCAGAGCCTGATCCTGGACGTCGCGGGCGAGCAGAGCGCGCTCGTGCTCTCGCTCAACGCCTCGGCGATCTACCTCGGCGCCGGCCTCTCGGGCATGGTCGGCGGGCTGGTGGTCGCCGGCCCGGGCGTGCAGCTGCTACCCCCGGTCGGGGCCGCTCTGGCCCTACTGGGCATGGGGGTGCTGCTCGTGGGCGTGCGGAGCCGCACGCCCACCGCCGAACCCGCACCGGCGACCGGGACCGGCTGATCAGCCGGTCGCGAGCCGCACCAGGGTGGCCGCGACGGCGTCGGTGAACGCCTCGAACTTCGTCGGGTCGACGTTGGCGAGCGTGTCGCACGCCCGGTGGTAGCAGGGATCGTGGACCTCGCCGGCCTCGCCGCCCCAGCGGGCAGCGTCCGCCCGGGACTTGCGCTGACCGTCACCGGCCGCGACACCGGCCGTCGGGATGCCGGCCTCGGCGAACGGAACGAAGTCCGATCCGCCGTCGAACTCGACGTTCTCCGCCTCGACCCCGGCCACCCGCAGCTGCTCCACCAGCAGCTTCGCGATCTCGGCCGACGCCGCCGGCCCCGATTCCTCCTCGTCGTCGCCCACGCCGCCCTGCACGAAGTAGCCGCCGTTGGTGGAGGCCAGCATGTCCAGGTTGACGTAGGCGCGCACGGTCTTCCGCTCGGCCCGCGACAGCCCCTCGACGTACGCCGAGGAGCCGATCATGCCGTCCTCCTCGCCGCCCCAGAACGCGAACCGGAGCGCGTTCGGCACATCGGGTGCGCCGCCCAGCGCGGTCGCGATGTCGAGGAGCGCGGCCACCCCGGTGGCGTTGTCGTTGATGCCCGGCCCCTCCGCCACCGAGTCCAGGTGCGCCCCGGCCAGCACCACCCGGTTCGGGTCGCCGGTGCGGGTCTGCGCGATCACGTTCACGTCGGTGCGGCCCGCGCGTCGCTCTTCGTCGCGGTCGGTGTCGTCGCGGTCGGTGTCGTCGTGGTCGGTGTCGTCGTGGTGGGAAGCCCCTCCGAGCTGGAACGGCTCCGTCCGCACGTCCCACCCGGCGGCCCGCAGCACCCCCACCACGTACTCGACGCTCGCCGCGTAGCCGGGCGTGCCGGCGGCGCGGTTGCCGCCGTTCTGGTCGGCGACGCGCTGCAGCGCCTCAAGGTGAGCACCCGCCGACCGGACCCCGACCGCGCCCGCGATCCCGCTCTGCGGGGCCGCGACCGGCGTCGGGTCCGTCAGCGGCCGCGGTGCCGTCGACGCTCGGGCGAGCGCCCATCCGCCGGCCAGCGCGATCAACCCGAGGATCGCGACCAGGGCGATCAGCGGGCCGCGGCCCGGCCGGCGGGGCGGGCGCGGTTCCGGCGCGGCCGGCTGCGGCGCGATCAGCGTGTCCACGGCTACCCGTGCCTGTTCAGGTCGTGGAAGAAGCCGGGGATCACCGTCAGCTCGCCCGCGGCCTGGACCGCGTCGTAGACGTACTTTCCGACGGCCAGGTCGAGCACGCCCAGCCCGAACGGCGAGAAGATCACCGTGCGGTCGGCGGGCACCTGCAGCCGCCCGGTGAGGACGTCGGCGAGCGTGCCGCCGCGCTCACCCGCGAGGAAGTCGCGGCTGCCCGTCTGCTGCTCCAGCAGGTGCGGCGAGGTGTTGGCCTTCAGGCAGTGCTCGACGTCGTCGACGACGTTCACCGCGTCCAGCAGGATCTCCGGCGCCAGGTCGCGCAGCGAGATGTGCAGGACCACCGGGTGGTGGTCGAACCACGAGGGCTCCGCAACGTGCGGGGTGGCCGCCACCGTCGCGAACACGACCAGGTCGCTCGAGCGGATCAGCGACTCCGCGGTGTCGTGCACGGTCACCCGGGCGGTCTCTCCGGCGCGTCCCTCGAGGTAGCCGCGGAAGCCGTCGGCGCTCGGGGCGTGCGTGTCGTGCACCCCGATCTCGTCGAACGTCCAGCCGCTGCCGGCGAGGAACGCATGGATGTAGCGGGCGATGAGCCCGGTGCCGATGAACCCGACCCGGCGGGGCCGCGCCCGGCTCGCCGACAGGCGCGCGGCCCCCAGCGCGGCCGAGGCCGCCGTGCGCGTCGCGCTGATGATCGAGCTCTCCAGGCAGGCGAACGGGTAGCCGGTGTCGTGGTCGTTGAGGATCAGCACCGCAGAGGCGCGCGGGATGCCCGCGGCCACGTTCTCCGGGAACGACGAGATCCACTTCAGGCCGTCCACCTGCACCTTCCCGCCCAGCGACGCGGGCAGCGCGATGATGCGGGCGGTCGGGCGGTCGGGGAAGGTCAGGAAGTACGACGGCGGGTTGACCGAGTCGCCGGCGCCGTGCCAGCGGTAGGCCTCCTCGACGAGGTCGACGATCTCCTGCTCCCGGCCGGCGAGCGCGGCCTGCACCTGCGCCCCGGAGATGACCGAGAACGGCGGCGGCTGCTTCGCGGCGCTCATGCCGACACCCGCATCGGGTCGGCCATGCCCACCAGGATCTCCCGCTGGCCGTCGAACGGCTCGCGGCTGTGGGCGGTGCGGATGTTGTCGACCAACAGCAGGTCGCCCGGCTGCCAGGGCTCGCGGTGCGTGTGCCGCACGTAGACGTCGGCGATCAGATCGACGATCTGCTGTCCGATGGGCTCGCCGTTGCCGAACAGCGTGGTGAACGGCAGCCCCTGCGGGCCGTAGCAGTCGACGAGGAACTCGCGCACCTCGGGCTCCATCGTCCACTCGTTGAGGAACGCGATCTGGTTGAACCAGCAGCGCTGTCCGGTGATCGGGTGGATCGTCACGGCGCGCCGGCGCTGCCAGGTGCGCAGGCCGCCGTCCGGCTGCCACTGGAAGTCGATCTTGTTGGCCCGGCAGTACGCCTCGACGGCACGCGGGTCGTCGGTGCCGAAGGCGTCGGCGACGGAGGCGCCGATCTCGTCGTTGTAGTTGCGCGCCAGCACCCAGCCCTCGCGCTCGAAGCGCTCGACCAGCGCGGGCGGCAGGGCGTTGAGCACGGAGGCGGCGTCGGAGATACCGGTGGCGCCGCCCGCGGAGGGCGCGGTCAGGCAGGCGAACATCATCAGCCGCGGCACGTCGAGCGCGTAGGACAGCTCGTGGTGCATGCACATCGGCTGGTTCGCCGGCCAGGTGCTCGACGAGTAGATGCCGCTGGGGTAGCGCTCGCGGGCGGCGAAGGCCTCGCGCTCGACCATCAGGTCGCCGCCGATCAGCCGGAACACGTTCGCGACCTGCTCGTGGCTGCGCAGCCCCAGCCCGCGCACCAGCACAGCGCCGAAGCGGGTGACGACGTCGCGCAGCGCGCCGCGGTGGTATGCGGTCCAGCCCTCGGCGTCGGGGCCGCAGTTGGCGAGGATCAGCGGCGGGCGGCCGGGCGCGGTCTGCACCGGCAGCTGCGGCATCGGTGGCTGCGACATCGGCCCCGGCATCGGCGGGACGGGACGGGCGGCCTGGTGCTGGACGGTCATCGGGGTCTCCTCGTGCGGGTGGTGGTCCGGGAACTGCGGCGGGTTCGTCATCGCAGCGCTCACGCGGTGCGGGAGTCGACGAGTGCGGCGAGATCGGCCAGCACCGGGGTGGCGGCGATCTCCTTGAGCGTCACGACCCGCCGCGTGGCGATGGCGAGCTTCACGGCGGTCAGCGACGTGCCGCCGATCTCGTAGAAGTGGTCGGTGCGGCCGATCCTCTCGACCGGGATGTCGAGCACCTTCGCGAACGCCTCCGCGAGCATCTCCTCGGTCGGCGTGGCCGGCGGGACGCTCGTGCCGGCGTCCTGTCCGGCCTCGGCCGCGGCCATCGCCCGCAGCGCCTTGGTGTCGATCTTCCCGTTCGGGGTGAGCGGCATGCGGTCGATCTGGTGCAGCTGTGCCGGGACCATGTACTCGGGCAGCCGCGCACCCAGCCGGACGGCCACGATCTCGGGCGCGATCGGTGCGTCGGCGGTGTAGTAGGCGACCAGGTGCTTCGAGCCGTCGGCCCGCTCGGCCACGACGACGGCGCCGTCGCGGACCCCGGGGACCTCGAGCAGCGCGTTGTCGATCTCGCCGATCTCGATGCGGAACCCGCGGATCTTCACCTGGTTGTCGCGCCGGCCCAGGAACTCCAGCTTGCCGCCGGGCAGCCAGCGCCCGTAGTCGCCGCCCAGGTAGAGGCGCTCGCCCGGCCGGTGCGGGTCGGTGAGGTAGCACTGGCGGGTGCGCTCGGGGTCGTTGACGTAACCGCGGCCGACGCAGACGCCGGAGAACGCGATCAGGCCGGGCGCACCCAGCGGCACGGGCTGCAGGTCCTCGTCGAGGACGTAGACGCGGACGTTGCGCACCGCGCGGCCCAGCGGCACCTTGCCGCCCTCGGGCACCTGCCGCATGACCTCGTGGTTGGTGTCGTCGGAGGTTTCGGTGAGCCCGTAGGCGTTGACCAGCGGGACCTGCGGCGCCACCGCGAACCAGCGCTGGATCAGCTCGTGCTTCAGCGCCTCGCCGGTGGCCGAGACGGTGCGCAGGTCGGGCAGCGCCGCGGGGTGCTGCTCCAGGTAGGTCGCCACGACCTCCAGGTAGGACGGCACCAGCTGCAGGACTGCGACTCGGTTGGCGGTGATCTCGGCGACGAACCGCTCGACGTCGAGGATCACCTCCTGCGGGACGATCACCGTCCGCCCGCCGACCAGCAGCGCCGACACCAGCTGCCACAGCGAGATGTCGAAGCACTGCGGCGCGGACTGGGCCACCACGGCGCCCTCGGCGATGCCGAAGTCCTCGACCTTGGCCAGGAGGTGGTTGAGCATGCCGGCGTGTTCGCACATCGCGCCCTTCGGCTCGCCGGTGGAGCCGGAGGTGAAGTAGATGTAGGCGAGCTGCTCGGCGTCCACGCGGATGCCGAGGTCGTCGTCGGCGTGCGGCTCGGCGTAGGCCTCGGCGAACAGCACCGGCCGGGTCTGGGGGAGATCGGTCAGGGCGGCGCGCAGGGTGGTGTCGCTGCCCGGCTCGGTCAGCGCCAGCTCGCACCCGGCGCGGGACAGCGTGCGCCCGATCCGGTCGGCCGGGAAGTGCGGCTCGATCGGCAGGTACACCCCGCCGGCCTTGAAGATCGCCAACACGGCCGTCATCCAGTCGAGGTTGCGCTCGGCGACGACAGCGACGACGCCTTCGCGGCGCAGGCCGCGGGCGAGCAGCGCCCGCGCCAGCCGGTTGGCCCGCGCGTTGAGCTCGCCGTAGGTCAACCGGCGGCCCGCGTGCACGGCGGCGATCGCGTCCGGGTGGGCGGCGACCCGCTTCTCGAACAGCTCGTGGAACCGCTCGTCGGGTAGTCCGCGGACCGGTCCGGCGAACCCGACGAGCTGCAGCTCGCGCTCGGCGGCGGACAGCAGGCTCGCCGGGTGGCCGGTCGGGTCGGCGGCCAGCTGGGCCAGCGCCGTGACGTGGTAGCCGGCGATCCGGGCGGCGGCCTCGGCGTCGATCAGGTCGGCGCGGTGGCGAACCACGAGCGCGCCGTCGGTGATCGTCACGCGCAGCACGCTGAACCCGGACGGGCCGCCCGCGCTGCCGAACGGGTCGAGCTCGATCTCGAACAGCGGTCCGGAGCGCCCCAGCTGCACGGCCAGCGCGTCGACCGGGAAGTCGGCGTACATCGCCGAGCGCTCGGCGGCCTCGGCGGCGGCGTCGACCAGCTCCTGCCAGGTCGCGCGGCCGGCGCCGGAGCCGACGGTGAGCCGCAGCGGCAGCGGTTCGGCGTCCGCGGCGGGCAGGTAGCCGGTGGTGATCTCGCGCTCGCCGGACAGCGCCGCGAGCACGACCGCGTGGGCCGCGACCAGCGCGCCGGGCGTGGCCAGCGTGGCGGCGAGGTCACCCGGGACGGGTTCGACGTGCTCGCCGATGCCGGAGCCGGGGGTCGCGCACCAGCGGGGCGCGGTGGTGAGGCCGGCTCCGTCCAGGACGTCGAGCCAGTGCTGGCGGCGCGCACCGGGCGAGGTGTCGATGGTGGTGGTCATGTCGTCCTCCGTGCGGTGGTGGTCTGCCGTGCGTCAGAGCCGCGAGAGTGCGTTGCCGAGCGGGTTGATGGGGGACATCTCGACGGCCGGGTTCCCACCCCACCGCGTGTGCGGCGGCATCTCCTCGCCCTTCATGAGGAAGGAGTCGGCCTCGAGGACCGCGCCGTCACCGATCCGGGTCCCGTAGTGGACGAAGGAGCCCACGCCGAGGGTCACGCCGGAGCCGATGCTGACGTGGTCGGACTTGAACGCGTCGTTCTCCTGGGAGTGGCACTGGATGACGCTGCGCTCGTTGAACGTGCAGTCGTCGCCGATCGTGACGAACGTGCGCTCGGTGAGGGAGACGCCGTCGTCGAAGAGCCGCCTGCCCGCCTTCACCCCCAGCGCCCGCCACATGACGGCCTTCAGCGGGGTGCCGTTGAGCAGCTGCATGTAGGTGTCCTCGGCGACCTTCCAGTAGCGCTCGTGCCGCCAGAAGGCCCGGTCGTAGATCGACACGCCCTGCGGCCGGTGCGCCGCGAGCCAGCGCACGGTCGCGTCGAGGAGGATGAAGTAGCCGAAGGTGAGCAGCACCTCCGCCGCGCCCAGCACCGCGATCGCGGCCGGGCCGAACTGCAGGTGCAGCTCGATCCCGAGGCGCAGCAGCAGCACCGTCAGCACGGCGAAGATCCACCGGCTCAGCAGCAGCAGCGCGATGCTGACGAGGTTGTGCCGGGCCTTGGCGCGCACGCCGCGGCGGCGCTCCTCCGGGCCGAGGGCGAGGCGGGCGTCGCGGTCGACGGTGCGCGGGATCTCGAAGCTCGGCGAGCCGAGCAGCCCGACGCCCTGCCGGACCGGTCCGTCGATCGGCACCATGACCTTCGTCGCGAGCAGGCAGTCGTCGCCGACCCGCGCCCGCGCCGGGTAGAAGATCGCGTTGCCGAGGAAGCTGTGCGCCCCGATGCGGACCGGCTGCGCCGAGAACGCGTTGGGCGAGTAGTCGGTGTTGAGCATCGTCAGCCCGTCCGCGACGACGGTGCCGCTGCCGATGCGGCAGAGGAACGGGACGTCGTGCGCGACGGCCGTGCCGAAGTTCGAACCGGTCTGCTCGACGCGGCCGAACTCGTAGCCGATGGCCCGCAGGTAACCGACGATGTAGGAGCTGTCGCCGAAGACCCGCGTCGCGAACTTGCTGTTGGTCAGCCGGGTGATGGTGCGCAGCGCCCAGTAGGAGATGCCGTACATCCGCACCGGCCGGCCGGGCCGCACCAGCACGGAGAGCAGCCGCGGCACGATCGTCATGACCAGCCCGCCGACGAGCATCGTCCCGAAGAACAGCGCGCTGCCCAGGATCACGACGTCGAGGTGCAGCGGCACGTGGGTCGCGGCGGTCTCGATGTCGACGAACAGCGCCTGCACCTGCGGCAGCTCGCGGACCAGTAGGACCACCCCGCCGAGGCCGAGCGGCAGCACGACGCCGAAGAGCAGCACCAGCTGGACGGCGGAGAACCAGAACCGGCGGAACGCACCGCCCGGGAACGCCGGCACACCCCGGTAGTCGACGGTCGTGGGCTCCGCGGGGGAGCCGTGCCAGCGCTCACCGGGCGGGACCGACTGCCCGGCGTGCAGCGCCGAGCTGTGGCCCAACTGGGCGCGGTCGCCGACCGAACTGCCGATGTCGAGCACCGTGGCCTCGCCGACGAGCGCCTGCTCGCCGATCGTGACCGGGCCGGTGTGGATCTGGCCGGCCAGCGCGCGGTAGCCGGTGAACGACGCCGCCTTGCGGACGACGGCCCCGGCCCCGATCGTGATCAGGTCCGTGCACACCGGCACGGTCGGCGAGAGGATCAGCGCGCCCTTGCCGATCTTCGCGCCCAGCAGGCGCAGGTAGAACGTGTAGAGCGGGGTGCCGACGAACCGCACCAGCGGGTTGGTCCTGATCAGCGTCTTGACCAGCCAGAACCGGAAGTAGCGCAGGCTCCAGACCGGGAACTGCGTGGCCTTCCAGCGGCCGACGAGCAGCCACTTCGCCGCGATCGGCAGCAGCACCGTGGCGAGGAACAACCCGCCGCCGGCGGCAGCCGAGCGCAGGTAGACGTCGAGCACGGTGGGCGCGACGAACACCCACTCGAACGCGACGGCGAACGCGAAGGTCAGCAGAGCCGGGTAGCCGAGCAGGAACAGCAGCTGCCCGAACCCGCACAACAGGTAGCCCGCGGTGCCGACGGCCTTGCTCTCGGCGGGCGCCGCGAGCGCGCTGACGACCTGGATCCGCACGGTCTCCGGGTCGAGGTCGGCGCGGCGCAGGGCCCGGTGGCCGGTCGGCTGCGCGGCCGGCGACGGCGCCGCGAACGGCGTGCCGACCTGCGGCGACGGCGGTGCGCTGGGCTTCTTCGCGCCCGCTGCGGCCAGCTCGGCGATCGTCGGGGCCTGGTAGATGTCCCGGATCGCGACGTTGGGCAGCTCGGGCTTGCTGCGCACCTTGGCGCAGAACCGGGCCATCACCATCGAGTCGGCGCCCAAGTCGTCGAAGAAGTTCGCGGTGGTGGACACGGTCGGCACACCGAGGACATCGGCGAGGACCGCGGCGTAGCCGGCCTGCAGGTCGTTCGCCCCACCGGAAGCGCTGCCGGCAGGTGCCGGTGCCGAGGCCCGCAGCTCGGCAGGTGCCTCGGCCGAGACGGCGCACACGGCCGCACCCGGCCGAGCCTGCGGCATCACCGGCTGCACACCCGGCTGGGCGGGGCGCGGTGTGGCCGGGCGGGCCGGAGGCTGTGTCGTCGGCTGTGTCGTTGGCCGTGCCGTGGGCCGTGGGGCCTGCGGCACCGGACGCCCGGCGGGCGGCGCGGGCCGGGTCGCGGGCGGCGGCGTCCGGCGGGCGGCCGGACGAGCGGGACCGGACGGCGGGGCCGGCGGCGTGCGCACGGGCCGGGTCGGCTCGACGGACGGCAGATCGGCGGGTGGCAGATCCTTCGGAGCGGGGACCGCGACGGTGGCGTCCGGGTCCTGGCGCTCCATCTTCTGCAGCTGCTCCAGCAGCCCGGCCACCTCGTTGCGCAGCCGGCCGACGGCGGCGCGGGCGGCCGAGAGCTCCTCGTCGATGCTGCGGCGGTGGACGACCGTGGTGGCGTCCCCGGTCTGCTGCCCGGCCAGATCCTCGGCAGCCGGCTCCGCCTCGGCGCGCCTCAGCAGCCGGTGGCGCGGCAGCTCGACGACCCGGGTCTCCTCCTCGTCGGGGACCGGCTCCGCGGAAGCGTTCATCGTCACGCCACCCGCATCGGCAGGGTCTCGGCGTCGCCGAGGACACCGGTGCCGTAGGTGTCGGCGACCCAGCCGTCGTGGTAGATCGTGTCGAGGTAGCGCTCGCCGAAGTCGGGTGAGATCGCGACGGAGGTCAGGCCGGGCGCGCCGTTCTCGGCCAGCCAGCGCAGCGCGCCGCTGACGACGGTGCCGGTGGAGCCGCCGAACAGGAAACCGTTCGTGGCCATCCGGCGGCACGTGCGGACGGTGTCCTCCTCCTCGACGATCACGACGTCGTCGACGAAGGACTCGTCCAGCTGATCCGGCACCACGCTGGTGCCGAGGCCGGGGATCATCCGGGGCTTGGCCGGTCCGCCGAAGGTGACCGAGCCGGCGGCGTCGACCGCCACGATCCGCACCCGGCGGTGTCCCTCCTCGAACCGCTGGCGGAAGTACCGCGCGCAGCCCATCAGGGTCCCGGTGGTCCCCGCGCCGACGAACAGCACGTCCAGCTGCGGGAACTCGCGGTCGATGGCCGGGGCGGTGGTGCGCAGGTGCGCGCCCCAGTTGGCCGGGTTCGCGTACTGGTTCAGCCACACGTGCCGGGCGTCGGCGGCGCACAGCGCCTTCACGTAGTTGATGCGGGCGCCCAGGTAACCGCCGTGCGGATCGGGCACGCGCACCGTGTGGATGCGGGCGCCGAGGGCCTCCATGATCCGACGGGTCGCGGGGTTGCAGCGGGTGTCGGTGACGCAGACGAACCCGTAGCCACGGTTGGCCGCGATGACCGCGAGCGCGACGCCGAGGTTGCCCGACGACGACTCGACGATCACCGAGTCCGGCTCGAGGATCCCTGCCCGCTCAGCGGCCTCGACCATCCCGAGCGCGGCCTTCATCTTCACCGACCCGGCGAAGTTGAAGCCCTCGATCTTGAGGTACAGACGCCGGCCGAAGGTCGCGCCGAGGTCGACGAACACCTGCTCCGCGCTGAACTCGAGCGGGCTCGAGACGACTGCCATGACTACCCCCTGTATTCGACGGCCGATACCGAGGTCGTCCTCCCCGACTCCCGAGCACCGTTCTGACGATGGAGACCATCGTGTCGGCGATGCCGCGACCTGGGCAGTTCCGCGAGGGGCAGTAAGCCGTCGCCCGGGGTAGCACTCATCTACCCATCCGGTAACCCCGCGCGGAGGGTGTCGTCCGCCGTTCGGGTAGCGTCAGAGCGTGATCACGGGCCTCGTCGTCGTGCTGTGGGTGGCCACGGCCGCGCTGGCCGTGTACGGCTTGACGCTCGCCGCGCTGAAGCGGCCCGCCGGCCGTCCGGTACGGATCGCGGTCGGTGTCGTCGTCGTGCTGCTGCTGGTCCAGGCGGTGCTCGCCGGGCTGGCGCTCGCGCAGGGCGTGCAGGTGCCCGAACCCACCGAGGTGGTCATCTACCTCGTGGTGTCGGTGCTGGTGCTGCCGTTCGTCACGCAGTTCGCGCTGGCGGAGCCCGACAGCCGCTGGGGCGGTGCGATCGTGGCCGCCGGAGCCATCGCCACCGGGGTCGCCGTGTGGCGGCTGCACGAGCTGTGGGTGCCCATTGGCTGAATCCGCTGCCGAGCGTCCCGCCACCGCCACCGGGCCGGGGCGGTTGCTCATCGCCGTCTACGGAGTGTTCGCCGTCGCCGCCACCGCGCGCGCCGGGTTCCAGATCGCCACGAAGTTCTCCGAGGCGCCGGTCTCGTACACGCTCTCGGCGGTCGCTGCCGTCGTCTACGTCCTGGCGACGGTCGCGCTGGCCTCCCGCGGCGCGTTCGCGCGGAGACTGGCGTGGGCGACCGTCGGGTTCGAGCTGCTCGGGGTGCTGATCGTCGGCACGGTGACCGTGCTCGACCCGGGCGACTTCCCCGCTGACACCGTGTGGTCGGTGTACGGCCGCGGGTACGGGTTCGTACCCCTGGTGCTGCCGCTCGTCGGTCTGTGGTGGCTGCGCCGCACCCGCGCGGGCTAACGTCTCGGCCCATGCGGCTGACCGTGCTGGGTTGTTCGGGAAGCGGACCGGGCCCCGACTCGCCGGCGTCCGGCTACCTGGTGCAGGCGGGGGACACCGCTGTCACCCTCGACCTCGGGAACGGCACGTTCGGGGCGCTGCAGCGGTTCCTCGACCCGTGGGCGCTCGACGCCGCGCTGCTCACCCACCTGCACCCCGACCACTGCGCCGACGTCGCGGCGCTGGTGGTGTGGCGTCGCTACCACCCGCACCCGCCGTTCGACCCCGCGCAGCGCAAGCTTCCCGTCCTCGCCCCCGAGGAGGCCGCCGAGCGGCTGGCGCGGGCGTACGCGCCGTCGCGGGCGGAGCTGCCCGAGACCGATCTGACGGACGGGTTCGACTTCCGGGTGCTCACCGACGGCACCGTCACCGCGGTGGGGGAGGTCACGGTGCGGGCAGCGCGCGTCGACCACCCCGTCGAGGCGTACGCGCTGCGGATCGAGCACGAGGGGCGCGCGCTCGTCTACAGCGGCGACACCGGCCCGTCGGCCGGGCTGGTGGAGCTGGCCCGCGGTGCCGACGTGCTGCTGTGCGAAGCGACCTGGCCGCACGTCGTGCCCGGCCGGTGGACCGAGCCCCCGCCCGGCGTGCACCTGTCCGGCCGGCAGGCGGGTGAGCACGCCGCCGCGGCCGGGGTCGGGCGGCTGCTGCTCACCCACGTGCCGGCGTGGTACGCGGGCGCGGACCTGCTCGCGGAGGCCACAGAGGTCTTCGATGGACCGGTGGAGGTGGTCGCCCCGGGTGCGGGCTACGCGGTGTGAGGATTCAGGAACCCCAGACCGAGGTCGCCCCGGCGTGGCCGGTGAGCACCACGAACCAGGTCGCGACGAGCCCGGCGACCGCCGCGAGCACGGCGAGGACGGGCACGAGCCGCGTCGACGTCGTGCGGGTGGCGACGGCAGTGCCGCCGGAGGGTGCACCGGTGGCTGCGTCGGGGTCGGCGGACTGGTCGGTGCGGCGACCCAGCCACAGCGCGGCCGCCAGCAGGACCACGAACACGAGCATCGTGGGGAGCACCCGGTCGGCGCGGTCCATGTGCAGGGTGAGCGCGTCGCTGCCGTGGCCGCCGTGCTCCGCGGCCAGCGCGTTCCCCGACGTGGTCGCGAGCGGGACGGACAGCAGCCCGGCGACGGCGAGGACGAGCGTCGGCACACCGTAGGCCCGTCGCCACGCCGGCCGCGCCGCGACGAGCAGCGCGCCGAGGGCGGCGAGGGGGATCAGCACCACCACGGCGTGCACGACGATCGGGTGCAGGGGAAGACCGGCGACTCTCATGATCG
>Ga0065720_1019146_pt1 | contig 35569 bp, 41 predicted proteins | sample Thericmetagenome_FD_59107 | JGI IMG/M metagenome (GOLD analysis project Ga0065720, IMG submission 59107) | Thermophilic microbial communities from the Joint Bioenergy Institute, California, USA of rice/straw/compost enrichment - eDNA_2 v2... | ecosystem: Engineered > Solid waste > Grass >... | reverse complement strand
TTTTTTTTTTTTTTTTAAAAAAAAAGGGGGTGCACAAGAAGCTTAATTATTATGATAACAACACTTTTATATATCACTTAGACATTCATACATAATATTCATCAGTTATAGACAAATTGTTATATTTTACAGCGATGGTTTTTATTACAATGAATTTCATAGAATAACAATTTTCAGTCAAAGCCATATATCAGAAGAGTTCATTATAACTCTCTTGGTAAAGATGACGAAAGTCCCTTGCTGTTAATAACCGACCGAAGATAATAATACCTTTGCAAACTCGTCAAAATTTAATTTTCCATCTTTGTCCTCATCAAGGTCCAATAGTGTTTTATCAACAATTTCAGCAATTTGCTGCTCGGATAACTCATTTCCAATCATCATTTTCATTAAAATAAACATATCACTCTTGTCAAGGAATCCATCTCCATTAGTATCATATATCTCGAATAAAACTGAATAATCAGTAAATTTGAAAGTCATTAGATATAATACGTTTATATTTTGCTTGAGTATTGTCATAATGGAAATCCGACAAGGCCTAAAAGGGTAAATAAAAGGTAAGGTTCTATTACTTTGATAAATTTGTCAAACTTGATCTCCCTTTTATCTTCACTAACAAGAACATCTGCTATTCGTGGAGCTGTTTGAAATCTGTTGCTTAGTTAACTAATTTGTACCTAAATTATTCTTTTCCAACTCAGGTATAGCACAGAAGTCTGTTGGAGACACATAGCCCTTTTCATAAATATCAAGTTTTTGAAAACGCTTATGAATCCTCTTTATATTTTGAACTGAGACTAGACATTTTATATTTATTGGCAAGAAAGAGTACATTTTGTCTCTTCATGAAGTTTGTTTAGTTCCTCTTGTTTCAAAGACTCGGCATTACCCATCGAAGCTTATAGATTGATGACAATAAAAATAATTTAAATATGTTACATAGGAAATTGTATAGATAAATTGTACAACTATTTAGACGACTTGATTTTACTAAGTGAATTCACAATAAGAGTATTCAGTAGATTACTCCAGGAGTTTTCAAAAACTTCTTTTTTTATTTGTTTCTGAATGGCCTGGTTTAAACAACGTTTTGTTGAATTTTCGATGAACTAAACAAATAAAGAAAACCCAAAGATTATTACTTCTTCCAAACTTTTCTGACTTGAATAGGCTCTATAGGAATCACTGTATAATTTGGAGGGAATCATTAGAATATTGTCAAATTCTTTGAACCTTAATTTAGCAGATACTCTATCAGCTTCCTCTATGGTCATCCCATTGTACTAAAACATAAATTCCTTGGTAAAATTCAATTACTTCTTTCAAATCAGGAAATCTATAGACGATAAATTCTTTTAGCAGTTTACAAGAGCAAATTGGATTATCCTTAATTATCAATGACTTGAGATTTGGAAGTGCCTATTCAGTTTGTTGGGAGTTATAAAGAAAGTACTTCAAGTTTTGCAATTTGTAAAAATGTTGTAATATTATTGTGCTTTAAGACTATCTTAGTTAGCCTTTTGAACTGCTTCAGGTAGCCCAGATATTTTGATTGAGTGATGATTTCAAAGATTGCAAATTCAAAATATATCTAAAGATAAGCTTCTTATAATCTTGATGTACAGTTTCAATAGAATTTTGGAAGCTTGGATCGGGTAGCATGACTTCAAAAGAGTTTCCATAGAGATATAAGATGTTGTTATTCTCAATCTCAGCATGCCCTCCTTCTAGAACAGAATCTTTATACAACTCTTTACGGCCAACGACACCATTCCTCTTTAATTTCTATGTTAAATCAATCAAGGCTATAAACAATCTAACCTCCACTCTTTGTATTTCTTTCATAAATTGCTCTTCAATAATTTTAATTACAACGATAGGATCCAGTCCTTGGTCATTCAATTCCTTTGAGTCCTCAGAGTTTTCATTAGGTGATCTTCTGAAAATTTCAAGAACATTGTCAGAATCCTCTCTCGGTAGTCTTTGCTTCTCTTTTGGGTTTGGCTTTTGTCTAATTGGCGAGATACTCTTTCCCTTTTCCTCTTTCCTGTTTTCTGAAGATGCCTCTAAAACTCTTTGAGTCCTATTATTTTCTCTCGATTTGGGCAAATTCTCAGTGATTTCTCTTTTAGGATATTCAATATACTTTTCATCAGCATTCGCATGTATTTGAATAGTATCTAAATCTTCTCTTGACAATTCCTCTAGATAGGGAGTAGTTCGCTTGTTCTCTGCCCCTTTGAACACACCTTCAACAGATTTTTGGTCACCAACTTCAATTTTAGCAAAGTTTTCTTTCGAATTTCCAATCTCTTCAATGATTTTGGACACCTGCTGATGATCTAAAGTTTGTAAGGAGTGACACTCTTCAATTATAGTTTGATAATAAGCTCTTCGTTCAAAAGATATGGGATTTTCATCTAAAGTAAGGTCTGTTAGCTTGCTCATCTATGTTAATAAGTAAATGATAAGTTCAAAGTTACATTTTTTAGAACCTTCAAGGATTTTAGCTTGGAAATCTTATTACGGGAGAGGTATAGTTTTGTAAGATTTTTTAATTTACTGAGCGGTTCAATATTTTCTATCTTCCAAATTACATATTAGAAATTATGCTTTACTTGGTTCATTTTCAGATTTAGCTCGCTAAGTTTTGTTAAGTTCCCAATTTCATCTATCCTGACAATGGAATTGTTAGCCAGGTTCAAAATTCTATATGTTATCAAAAGGCGAAATTGTAATACCTCAACTCTAGTAACCCTCTTAACCCATCAACTCTTGTGATGAAATTGCTATGCAAATCCAATACATCTAATTTGTGGAGACTCTCTAGTCCTGAGATCCTTGTGATTCTATTTTTTGCTATCATCAAAACTCTCAAAGTAGGCACACTATTCAAATTTTCAATTTCTGAGATTTGATTGTCGTAGAGATCAAGGTATATTAAGTTGGGCAAAGAAACTAAATTCTGGATCTTGTCGATTTTATTATGTTTAAGACTCAGTAATTTCAATCTTTCCTCTCCTTCAAGTAATGGAATGTGAGTAAGCTCCTTATTTTCGAGGAGGAGTCTATATCATAAAACAACGAGAAGTTGATTTACCGTTCACTATTCTCTTCCCTCTCAATCGCTTTTCTGTAAAATACCAGAGTACCTGGAATTTGTGGTAGCTCTGCGAAGATCACACTATTATTTTTCTCAATTTTCTTAACATTGCCATATTTTAAGAGGTATCTATTCTTCTAACTTGTACCAACAATTGGCTTACCTAAATCTTTCATCTTCCTCCTCTAATAACATTTCTAAAAGGTAATCAATCTCATGGGAAAAGCTAGAATACTATTCATATTGACACCCTTATATTGTTCATACTTTGGCCCCACTCTCTGAACGTCAATTGTGGAGTTATTTGTTATTTGAGTTTTTCCATATTTATAAGGAGACTGAATTCTTAGTTAACACGAATCTGTTTTAGTACTCTAGATCCATGTGAAGATTTAAATGGTCTTTTATTTGCATCATCAACATCAATAGTATTTCTCTTTGCTTTTATCGAAGAATCATCAAAATTTCCCTAATATCTTCTTTTATGTAAAATTATCTTTACTGTTCCATTATTTGTGGACTTTGATTTTGTATGATGAGTCTTAATCAGATCTTCAATAGCTATTACATATGAATACATTAAGATTTGACGAACTTTTATAGGTTTTTCCAGGAGTGTGCATCCAAATGTTGTCTTTTCAAATTCAAATAAAATTTATTAATCAAATCAAGTATTCTTTTTTCAATTTTATATATGTACCAGAAACAAAATGAAAATAGTAATAAGATAGAGATAAGGTTAACAGTTAGTATTTTTTCTTTACACCAGACTTTTTGTCTTTTTTATTGCTCTCACTATTAATATACTTTTCCATAATTTCATCCAGTTCCTACATGATAATTATCAGTTCGGATGTAAATACCTGAATATTTTTATAAACTTGTTCATTTTTAATGTCATTAGCATCACTAACATCATACAGATCAGAGAACTCTTGGAGTAAGCTTCTTATATTTTCCTTTTCCTTTTGATGTTTGGTATCAATGTCTTTCAAAAACTTGATTAAGTTCAGATCATTCAATGAAAAAATACATTATCAAAAGAAGAACTAGAGTTTGATTCGAAGAGGATGTCCTTCATCTCTAAATTCCAAGAAGGATTTGCAGTTTTTCCCTGATATAGAGTTCCAATATTCTCTCCTTTCATATTCTATCTTAAAGTCCAGAATTTGCAATAATTACCCATATTTTAGCCATTTTGTCAACTGAGACACTTAGTATTCCACGAGGTTGAACTTCATTCAAAATAATAATCTGTTTGATTGTTTCTTGATGGCCTTTCCATTGCAAAATCTAAGGATAATTTAAAGAATTTGATAAGGTTACTTGCTTGACGTTAAAGTTTTTAATGATGCTAACAGGTTCATTCAACTTTTTATTGGTATTTCCTTCTATCACACGAAAATCAATCTATGATATAATAAAAGTAACATCCTCTATACGTCTTCAATTTTTGGAGAGACTTTTCGGCCTTCTTTGAAGCTTTTTGGAGTTGGTTTAATGTCTTGAAGCTGTAAGAGTTCGCTAATATCAAACACTCTGATATATCCCATCTCATCTCCAAGGAATAATCTATTCTCTTCCTCTTTATCGTTTATATGTGAAAAGGTGATAGCGGTAATGCATGAAAATCGTTGGAGATTAAACATATTTTTCCAGTTGACCAAACATTTATTCTTGTTTTTGTGAGGCTCAGTGGCCCAAATACAAATGTTTCCCACTAAGAATTAAAATCAGCTTGCTCTTATATATACTTGCATCTGTTGTTATCAATAATGGGAAAGGGTCCAAAAATTTAACACAAATTATCTCAGAACCAAACATTATAGCTTCATGCTCCAGTTTAGATCTCTGATAGTCCCTGGCACATCAATTTATTGAGGATTTTTTTTTACCAAATTCGGACTTCTGAATCTTTGGAACCTGTGACAAGCAGCCCAGATGTTTGTGAAAAGTCAGCACAAGTAATCTCATTATCATGAGCATTTGATAGATTTTTGAGAACTCCCTTTCTCATATCATCCTTGTTAAGCAGGTTGCTCTCAGAATGTGTTCTGATAACCTTATCCCATGAGACAGTAATAATCATCCTACAATTAGTAAGATTATCTTGACTTTTACCTCTCCTCCTTACAATACAACAGCCCTGAGACTTCTTTACTATGTCCAACCAGAGATTTAATTTCTGCTCCAGATAAGATTTCAAATAGCCTACACATCTCATTTTCGCTCCAAGAAGGTTACTTAATGCATCCTCTTTGATCTGAGACATATAATTTACGGTGTCCCTCATCAAGTGCTAATGCAGTGATTTCTCCTTTCATTATATTTGCCATTGACCGTATCTGAACTCCCTGCTTTAATGACCATATTGTGACAGATTTATGAGCACCAATGTAAATTTCCATATTCTTTGCACTATATAGAGCGCAACTGATTGGATACTCCTGAGTCGCTTTATAGTTTACTGCCTTTGCATATTCATATACATGCATTCTCCTCCCTTCAATCATTTATAATGATTGTCTTTATTTTACCTCCAAAAATTATTCTTTTGTGCTTTGGCACCGAAGCCATACATTTCAAATGTGCAGTGTCAACATGCTTGGTTTCAATGATAAACAAATTTTTTGCATCCCAAATCTTTGTTATTCCCTTCATATCACAAGAGATAATATATCCGGTTTTAGAGGGCAAACAGACTCCAAGTATAGGAGCTTCATGGCCTGAGATTTAGAATAGTTTGATTCAAAGTTACCTAGCAACTTCGTGATAGGCTGCTCGACATAAGGATTCCAAACAACTATATCAAACTCATAAGAGCAACTTATCAGGTAGCGAAATTCATTTGAGAACACTAATTCTTTAATGCCTTTTTGATGTCCTGCTAATATTCTTGGCTCAGCATCCAGGTTCTTGCTAATGACAAAGAGTACGAACACTATACCTTGAAGTCGTAGAGTCTGATATAAGTATCATTAGATCCTGTCACAATGAAGTCAAGTTGTTCAATAGGCAAAATGCAGGTGATATTCTTTTGCTGAGAGCTATAATAGTTCATTAAAAGAGTTATCTTATTTACAAAGGCGTATTAGGAGAGAGAATGTGTCCATAAGTCTGCTTGTTGTCTTTCATCAAGTTCCCGAACTCTTCACTAAAAACTTGTTCCATATCCCATCCATAGATTAGGCCTGTAATTCCAAAGCTTAGGAGCATTTTCTTCGAAGAGTAATAAACAATTTCATTTTGATTTTCTGGCAATTGGACTTTCCTTACTAGTTTTAAGTCGTCCGAAGAATAGAAATATAAGTGTTTGTCACTCCCAAGGATGGCAAAAGCAAAGTACTGTGGAATAAAGCAAACACAATTTATGGTGCATTTCTGGAATGTGATTTCATTCACATAATGAAGATTAAGGGCATCATACAGTCTAAGACTCTTTTTATTTTCTTCTATGAGTCCTAACTGATCAACAGGGGCAAAGTATTGAATTGAAAAGATCAAATTTGAATACGAAGAGTGATCTTCGATTGGAACGTGCTTGAAATTCACTCTTGAGTAAGTGAGCTTGTCAGGATCATTTTCTATTATTAAATTCAGAAAGAATTTTTTTACCCTGCATCATGAAAAATGTAGAGAAGTCGGAGAATGATATCTTTCCTTCCCTACTGTAAGAATAAGCTCAAAGATGGTATACTCATTGCTGTCTATAAAATTGAAGATGTCAATGCTGTCTTTTATAATGGTTAATAGGCTTAGCTTGAACGGAGAGAGCAATTCCATCATTAGAATGATAAACTATCAGTAAGATTTGATGCAAAAGGGCTACTGAAATCTTATCCATCTTCTCCTTTTCATAATTTTCAAATACATATTGCATTTTGATAAATTCTTTGGTGGTAATATGACTCAAAATGGTGAATTTATGTCTATCATGCTCTGTGAAGTCAAAAGGTTCTTCTTTGTCATGTTCATCAGCAGACAACTTATTTTTCTTTCTCAATTTCTTAGCGATATCCATCTTTGAGTCCCAAAAACCTTGCTTCTCTCCTACAGTCTATCGAATGAGATATTCTCAGTGCCTAATACTTCAGGGATCAATGCGAAATCATTATCCTTATAATTGATATGAGGATAGTTGCTAAATCCTTTGACAATAACTGAAAGTAGATCTTTCTCTTTAGTTTTATTTTTATCCATATGTAGAAACTTCTTGAACTAAATGTGATACAAGGGAAAAGGGAAGAAGAGTAAATAGAATTCAAATCTAATTAATCATTACAATGCAACAAACACAATATTATTTGAGAGTTTCTTTCGAATCTAAAGTGATTAAATTTTATTTCAAGAAGTTGACAATAAACGTGTCGTGTTAAATGGCAACAAGAATACCTGACGACCTAAATCTATCCAACGAAAGGGATACAAGCTTAGGTATTCCAAGTCATTTATAGATAATTGACTGTTCTTTAGTGGAGAAGATCTTGTCAAAGCTTTGGATACAATATAGAAATAAGATTGATCGCTACATTATTTTTGTTAAGGAAAGATGGATTGTGACTTCTCTGCTACTCATCCTCTATATAATCCGTGTCTTCAGTTCAGGCGGGTTTTATGTTATTTCCTACGTTCTAGGATTATACATCCTTCATGCATTAGTGAAATTTGTGACGCCTCTCGGATTACCTGATATTGAGGAAGAAGAGGAAGAGAGAATTGGTGAGGATCTCCCAATGACCAACGAGTAAACTTATTTTTTCATGTTATGATTAATATTAGTTACCAAACAGACTCAAAACCCCTCATTAGAAGTGTTAGTGAATTCCAATTTTGGTAAAAACTTTCTGGTATTGACTAACTCCGAAAGGCAAGGTGTAACAATCGCAATAGTGATATCTAATATACTCATATCTACTGAAGCTTTGAATTTACCGGTTTACTGGCCCTTTTTGTTGGGATATTTTATCTTTCTCACAGTCATTACACTGAAAAAACAAATTCGTCATCAACAAAAATACGGATATAATTTCTTTGACTTCTGGAAGAAAGGAAAAGCATAATAAATCAGAGAGAAATGATATCAGAGCAACTGTACTATATATAATTCGATTTACGTCCATAATGGTCTAGAATCATGTTTTATCTTTTCAAATATAGTATTGTTTGATTTATAGAACAAATAGACGAAAATATGTCTAGTCAACAGTATATACAATTAAAGAACTTATATAGTTAAATCAGAACGATATCCTGTTTTAATGAATATCATAATTTAAAATTTGTTCTTCATTTTTTATTGATACTTTCCTACTCAGATAAGACTTTGTGGCAAAATCATTTACCTTTAGTTTCTGATACTTAGCAGAATTCTTATCCAAAAATATATCATTCAAGTTAGCAAACGCATGTTCCAACACACTCAAACTTTGATTCAATATGAGACGTCCAGTTTTTGCACTGAATTGTTGATAGTTCTTTGAGATACCTAAGGAGTTCTCTTTCTCTTGAAGCAAGTTCTAGCTCTTAATTTTTCCAAGGTGATAATTTACCATCTTCGCTCTACGAGCAATCTTTTGAAGCTCAGCTTGTTTCTTTTTCCTGAAAAATCTTTGAATAATGAGAGCTGCAGCTTCATATTTATTCTTTTCTTCAATCAAGGATGTATATATTTCAAAGTTTCTTTGCTTTAGTTCGAGCTCTCTTTGGAGTTTGTTGCATCTTTTCCACAGAACCTTATTTTGTTTCTAACATGACAAAAAGATTCTTTTTAATAGTTACTTTGTAAATCTTTAGGTCTAGTTCTTGTCTTGCCAGATAAGATATACAGATCTCAATAATGCACTGCAAGTCGCGAGCAACTAGATCCTTAAAGTCACTAAAATTGAGATAAATCTCCAATGCTCTTTACCATTGTTGATAGAGATAAATTGAATAATTATAAGTATTGATAAACAAGTTGGTCATTTCCATGATCAGGTCTCTATACCAGTTGGTACCAGAGCCAGTTTCTTGATTAATTGAGATCATCTTTTCGAGCAGCTTGGTATCACAAGAAACTGAATTTGAGGCAATTTTCTCTACAGGATTGAGAGCCATTTTGATCTTCTTTAGTTTATGATTATATTTTTTAATGAAAATATCTGAGCTCTGAACTTCTTGTATATTAGTGTAATGGTGAGGCGCATTTGGCTCAAAGGATTCTCTAGGTGCGAACCTGGTTGGTGCAATAAGATTATTGATTGAACTAGTATTCTCAGCTTGATGCTTCAGCCATCTGAGGTCTAAGTTGACTTGATTTTCCATGTCCTCTTGAATTTCGAGAATCAAAATCATATTATCCAGGACGGAATGGACTTCGTATGCTTCATCTGTGATATCCTCTCCAACTTCTTTTGCTAAAGCAGAGAATAATCTGGGCTTTTCACTGGACTTCCAAGACTGGAAAGACCAATCATAGAGCTTGTAAATTTGAGTGCTTTCTTTTTGATCTGTCGAGAACTTTTCAACGAAGGAAGAAAACCTGTCCAATGAGAAGGATTCTTGATGAGCAGCATGATTTTGGCCAATAATTTGGAACCAATGTTTAACAGGGGCTTTATTCCTTGAAAACATTAGCTTTTCGTTTTCAGCTCCGAAATAATCTTGGATATATTCATTCATTTCTTGGATTTGAAGAGATAGGATCATGTTATCAATCACAGCCTCACATATCTCTTGAGAGTAGTCGTTATATTGATTTTCAAGGGCAATTTCAAGTTGAGCTTTAGCAGCAACTGCATCTTTCAGATCTTGTTCAAGCTTGGCTGCCTTTTCCTTCAATACTGCTGTTTTGTGGACCTGATCTTTCAACTCTTGTTCAAGCTTTGGATCTGGGACCACCTTGATTTCTGGAGTTTCTGAATTTTCTAAGGAGAGGAATGAGCTGCCTAATTTATTGAACAAGTTCTCTTTTTCTTTTTGGATATTCTCGTATTGTTTACGAAGCTCCTTTATAGTTTCCTATGATTTGAGTGCTATTCTAAGAATTTATACCTCTAGTTCTCTGATTTTCTTGGATTTTTGTTTAGTGTCTTCGAGTGCATTTTTGATCTCCTCTTCCAAGTTGTTGATAGCAATTTGTTTGAGATTCAAATTTCTCTAGAAAATCAGAAAAAGTTGAATATTATTTACATCATGTTTTGTCTGCAAATCTTCTAGTTCTCTTGCTTTAGCGGCGTTTTCATCTTTGAGGTTTTCGATCTCTTTTTTCTATAGATTAAGCATGATTAATTTTTTGATTACTAAATCCAGGATTTGCTTTTCGAACTGTGATTGAAGTTGTTTGGTCTGATTTACAAAGCTGTTTTGATTTGATTCAATAGCTTTCTTCAATTCCTTGACTTTTTGCTCAAGCTCTTCTTTCTCTCTTTCCAGTCTCTTCAAACCTGAGAGTGTTCTCTCAAATTCAATTTCATTAATAGACTGCTGCTCTACTAGAGAATTTATCTGATTTTCTAGAGCAAGATTCTTATTAATCTCCAAAATTAAAAAAGTTTTTGAGGATGATACCAAAATCTGCTTTTCTTCTATCAATGCTTCTTTTTGAGCAATTTCCTCTTCTAATCTCTGTCTCAGTTGCTCATTATTCTCACTCTTTTGTGATTCCACAGGTACCTGAACTCCATAAGTTAAACTAAAATGATGGTTTACCAAACTTTGTTTTGGAGTAGGTTCTGGATCTTCTAGCTCACTATTTTTCTCTGATAGCTCGCTAAGTGACTGAGTACGAGCCCATGCTGGTTTGCGGCCTTTCTACAAAATAAGAATAAATTACTGCGAAACTGACCATATCTGGAGAATCATTTGTACTTTTCTGTAATTGTAGTATTTCAAGTTTTAATTTCTCATTCTCTTCTTTCAATTCTTCAGAAATTAATTTCTGGTTTGTTAGAAGTCTAAATTGCGAGAAATACCAAAGTCTCATTTTCCATCTTTTGCAATTCTACATTCATTTCCAACTCCTTGAAGTCATCTAATGGCTTGCTATTCATCTTTAATTTCTCAAACTCTTCCTCCTGATAATTATAGCTGAAGTTTAATATGATTTACTAATTGGGTCTTCTCACTTTGAATTTGTTCGATGTGATTTTTGAGGTCAGCTATCTCTTCATCCTAGAAATCAGACAATAATAACTCTATAAAAACCTTAGATTGTTGCTGCAGCTTCAAATTCTCTATTTCCTTTTCCTGAGCTTTTAGTTTCTGAACCAACATGGCATTGTCATCTTCTTGTGACCTAGAAAACTAAGGATCAGAATATCCATAATTATAACGAGAATTTTTCTTGAAGCAGAAGCTTTTGGTCATGAAGCTCATTTGTTATGGCTTCAAGTTCCTGGATCTTAGAGCTTAATAAGCTCTCTTTTTCTTGTAGCTCTAAATCTTTCGCTCTTAATTCATTTTTTAGATTGACTATTTGTTGAGACAGGCTTTCTACATCATTGTGTTGAGTAGGTTCCTCAGTCTGGTCTGAGAGTAAATCGAAATATTCAACCTTTTTATGGGTTGTATCTCTCGACTCCCTTTGTTCTAATTCTTTGATAATCTCATCTTTTTGTTTGAGTTCTACAATTAAACTTCAGGATGTGATTAAAATACCCTTAAAATATTTCTCTTCAGTTTGCTGGAGGAGATTATTTAGAGTGGTACAACGGGAGGTTAATTCTGAAACTTTCTTCTGAAGTTCTTCATTTTGTTGTTCTAGAACTCTAATATGGGATTCAGCTGTTTCCTTTAGTTCCTCCATTGATTTTCGCTGAATTTCTATACGATCCAACTCAGCTTCTAATAAATGTATTCTTTCTAACAGCTCTTGTTCCTTTCTTTCAAGGGAGTCTTTATATGCCTGGACTTCATTTTTAGCATTTTCTAGATCGCCTGTGAGGGAAGCATTAGTTTCTTCGAGTTCTTTAATTTCTACTTGGATTAGATAATATTAAAAATAAATACTATTTGTTAATTCTATTTCTAATCCTTGAAGCCTCTGAATGGTCTTTTCCAATTCTAACGATTTAGGATATAACCAAGCGACTTTACCTCTTTTCTCAGATCTCGACTTAGACAAATCTTCTAGTAAATCTATTGTGGGTTATCTCAAAGTTTAGTTTGAACTACCTGTGTCTTGATTATCGTTTGCCTGGGATGCAAGTTTATCTTGTAGTTCTTTAATCTGAGCCTCATGTTTAGCCTGCAGCTTCTTTAACTCATCTTTTAATTTCGTCTTCTCATCTCCATATTTTATTATAGTTGCTTCTAGGTCTTCGATTCTCATCTTGTTAATTTTGTCCTTTTTCATATATTCATTCTTCTCAGTTGTCTATTTGTTAGATACTACAGAAGTAGGTATGTACTAAGTCTTTGATTTGTTGTTGCAATAACGCTAATTCTTTTTCAAGTTTATCTTTTTCTTCGTTTTGGTCTTCCTCATTGGAAAGCCTAAGGCGGCTTTCAAGAGATTTTATTACTTCATCTTGACGCTCAATTCTCTCGCGAAGTTTCCTTCTTTCCTTTTCCTTGATTGTGAGAAATAGCAGCAAATGCTCTTACATGTTCTTTTTGCATATCTTCAAGATCTTTTTCTCTCTGCTTTACTATTTGCTGGTTCTTCGCTGATAACTCTTGCTTTTCTTTCTCTAGCTTTTCAATGAGCTCTTCATAAACTTTCAGATCTTTTGATTTGTTATAAGACCCTCCTCTTTGCTTTTCACTGTCTTCCGTATCAAGATTCTATATTTTATACAACTCATATCATTAGATATACCAGTAAATCTTCTGATCTATTCATATAATCTGAGGGATCTGGCAATTTTCTTTTTAGATTTTCAGCATCCTTTTGCATATTGATAACCTCCTTGAGCTCTTGATTTTCTACTTGCAGTTGATGAAGTTGAATAGTTAGCTCATCATTTTTCTGCTTAATCTCATTAATTTCATTTTCTTGCTCCAACATAAGCTGATCTATTTCCTCTAAAAACTCTTTGTGTTGAATATCTTTTTCAGCGAGAAGACCTTGATATCTTTGCTCGATTTGTAGAATTTCTTCCTGTTTGGCTTTTTCTAGTTTTTCCATGATTTCTTTCAGATTATGTGACTGATTCGTAGCTTTTAAATTTTTGATTAAATTATCATTATTCGTAGCAATTAACTTCTGCTTCTCGTATTCCTTCAACGTCAATTCTCATTTATCAATAATTACTGCTCTAATTCTATTGAACTCCTCCATTAGATTTGCCAACTTGATTTGCATTTTATTAATTTCATCATCTTTAGAATCCAATTCAGATTGAAGCTGCATTGATAAAGCCTAATCAATCAATATCTATTATTCTATTCTATTACATAATAGTCTTGTTGTCGGTTAATTATTGGCTTGTTCTGAACCTTCATGGCTCTGGATCCAAAATAAAGAGACGAAAGAGTTTCTTCAATATTCCTTGCTGAAGGACCTATATTCACAACCAAAGCTGTTTTGGAGTTTCCTCCTAGAGAGTCCTGAAGGATACGAGTAAGTTTTGAATCACGAAAAGGAACATATGTTGTTTTGCTATCAGTTAGTGCATGGATACATTTTCCTTAAAAAGTTAAAATAAAAAACTAGAAATTTACCCAAAGCTGTTAAGGAGGAATTAATAGAGATTGCCTCATCAAGTCGATCACCAGATACTTTAGATTTCTTAACTCTCTCTGAACCTGCCAGATCTACAAGATACAGAACAGAGGTTGTCATTGATGCACTAGTAATTCCACTCTTTTCTAGATCTAATTATTGAAATTTGTTTATAACAGATTTTACTTTCAACTTGATCCAAAGGATAGTTCGGTCTCTTTTCGATCTTAACCATAAATACGGCATGACTTCTGCTCGAGGTAGCGTTCAGACTTCTGTAAAGAAAATGGATTGAAGATAGTTACTTGGTGAAGGCGACTATACGATTTTTTTCGGCATTATTGATTATCTTCATGCATTCCTTTGTTGATTCTACAGGAATCCAAGCATTTCCAGTTAAGAATACACCATTTTCAGGACTTTCTCGGATTCTGATCTCTGAGTTAGAGGGCTCGATAAGATCTTGTAACTATTTATTATGAGTAAAAAATCAAAATTCCAAACCATTTCCATGTATATCTGAATATAGGCAATTCTAATTTGATAGGTATTCTCCTTATCCTGTGCAGCCCTTTGAAATATATTCTCTAATGCTTGAGGAATTATTCCCTTTTTTCTCTCATGATCTGGATTCCCTAACATAGTATAGGTCTTTCCTGTTCCTGTCTGAATTTGTTAGAAAAGGCTTCTTTTAATATACCTGTCCATAAGCAAAGATTGTTCCATTATATCCACTAAGAACACCCTTTCATTGATTTTCAAATGTTTAGGTATTTACCTCAACGACATCACTAGCTACTATTCGATAGACTTCCGATTGCTCAATTTGAGGATCAAGAAGATGATCAAAATTGAAAATTTTCTTGTCGAATTCCTTTTTGACTAGGGTTACAATTGATCTTCAACTTCTTACTGACAATGACGTTATTTTCGACATCAAATAATTCTATGCAGCTTTGTTTATCCTTGAGATATTCCTCTTCGGTAAAAGGCCTTAATCGGCAGTACACTTTGACACGCTCCACTAATATTTTTAAAAATTAAAGACACTTATTGATACCATGTTCATTTTCATCGCTTTTTCCTTGCTTCATGTCTGAATAAATTCAATAATTTTTTAAAAATTTCCTTTCAAAATTTGGATTAGATCAAAAAAACGAAATCCTCAATACTAAAAGATTTTAATCCAATATAACGAGAAAAGATCGTGAGACAACAAATCGTAGAAGAAAAACATAATTAATACTTTCATAACTTGTAGCAAGTCTCAAATTATGATTTTCGATAGGATCCATAATATTCCCTGTCTAACAGTCTAGGTGATTAGATTAGTAGGATGATGTTACATACTTGGTGAATTCTAAAGGAAAACTTTGAATAACCAAGTAAATAAAGTCTTAGTTTATTAATTCAATTTAGATTTATATATTCAAATTGATATTCAAGAAATGGATTATAAGGGAGGAAATAATCAATTTGGCACTCATTCATCTAAACAAACTAAAGTTTGCCTTGAATTTTCTCTCTATAATTGTTAATAGGCCAATCCATTAACAAAAAAGTCTGACTCTTCTAGTAATAATGAACCTGGATCCAGATTGAACACATATGAATATGGAGCTAATAGAAAAACTGTCCATGTAGGGATAGCAAATGACAAAAAGGTATATCTTCCTCAAATTCTCATCTTAGTCATAAGCAAACTTATATCCTTGAACAGCCATCAAATGGAAATTCGTCAGGAGACAAAAAAGTAAGGCAACAAAGTTGTTGTTGAATTTTAGACTTACAACGCTCAAAGAATAGTTGGCAATGGATCATTTGGAGTGGTGTTTCAAGTATGAATTTAAGATTTCAGGGCTAATACACTCAAAATAGGCCACTGTAGCAGAAACTGGCGAGATAGTTGCAATAAAGAAAGTTTTCCAGGACAAAAGATATAAGAATAGAGAACTTCAAATCTTGAAGGAGCTAAATCACCCTCATGTGACAACTCTAAGACATGCATTCTATACACAAGGAGAATCAGTATAAATATGCAAACTTTGATTGAGTCATTAGCCTGACGAAATATTTTTGAATATTGTCATGGATTATATACCTGAAACTCTCTACAAAATTGTCAGGTATTACAGAAAATCCAAGCAACTAGTACCCACCATCTTAATCAAGCTTTACTCCTATCAAATCTTTCGGTCATTGGCTTATATCCACGCTCTTGGAATCTGTCATAGAGATATCAAGCCACAAAATTTGCTCGTAGATCCAAGTACCAACTTGCTGAGGCTTTGCGATTTCGGATCTGCAAAAAAATTGAATCCAAGTACTCCAATTTGCTGTTAATCTAATGATTATCAGGCGAACCTAATGTCGCATATATTTGTTCAAGATATTATAGAGCACCCGAGTTGATATTTGGCGCTACATTCTATGACTGTTCTATAGATATCTGGTCAGTTGGCTGTGTTATAGCAGAGATGATACTTGGAGAGCCAATCTTTCCTGGAGAATCAGCCTTGGATCAGCTAGTAGAGATCATCAAGGTATTGGGAACGCCTACTCCTGAACAAGTATTGCAAATGAACCCAAATTCTGAAGAATTTAAATTCCCTATGATCAAGGCCCAACCCTGGAATAAAGTAACAGGTTCCACTCTAAATAACTTGTTAGGTTCTTAAAAATGGAGACCCACTAGTGGTTGATTTGATTTCTAAACTTCTTGTCTATAATCCAAAACAGAGGCTTACGCCTTTAGAAGCTCTCGCTCATCCAGTTTTTGATGAGCTTAGAAAGCAAAACTTCCAAATTCAGGAATGCAAAATCCCAGATTTGTTCAACTTCACACCTGGTAATGAAGGGGTTTCTTTGTTAATTGTTTAGAGGAGCTTAGTGGAGCAAGTCAGGAAATTTTAGATATAATTATTCCATCCTGGAAGAAAAAGCAACAATAGAACTGTAGTAAAGTACTTCTCTCTAGCACATGTTTAGGTGTAACATTACCCATTTATTGGTATTAGGGCCATTACTTTGTAACTTTGTAAAACTACGAAATGTATTAGATAATCAATCCTAAGAAAATCTTAGATAAATTTATCGAGATATGAAAGCTATCGTTGGCGTCAAGAGAGTTATTGATTATGCAGTCAAGGTAAATAACTCATTATATTAAGCTTAGATTCTAGGTCCGTGTCAAGCCTGATGGTGTGGACATTAGCAACGTGAAGATGTCTATCAATCCATTTTGTGAAATCGCCTTGGAAGAGGCTATTAGACTCAAGGAGGCTAAGAAAGTGTCAGAAGTTGTTGCTCTTTCTATTGGCCCTAAACAGTAAAGAGCAGAATAACAAATGATAAAGTTATAGGAGCGCAGAAACTTTAAGAACAGCATTAGCCTTGGGAGCAGATAAGGGAATCCACATTACCACTGATGCTAGAATTGATCAAGTAAAATATGACAATTCGATCTTATTTTTGCAGATAATTCAACCCTTGTTGGTTGCAAAGGTCTTTAAGCATTTTATTGAAAGAGATAACTACAACATTGCCCTTTTGGGAAAGCAAGCTATTGATGATGATTTTAATCAAACCGGACAGATCTTAGCAGGACTTTTGGGATGGCCTCAAGCCACCTTTATCTCAAAGCTTGATGTGAAGAATGAAAAAGAAGCTGAGATTACAAGAGAAATCGATGGTGGTCTCCAAACTGTCAAAGTCAGACTCCCAGCTGTTATTACATGCGACTTGAGATTGAACACCCCAAGATTCGCCAAGCTTCCTGATATCATGAAGGTATAAAGTTTATATACCTGTGCTTATAAGTTTTAGGCTAAGAAGAAGCCTATTGAAGAAATTGCTTTAGATTCTCTGGGATTAGATACCAAACCAAGACTCGAGATAACTAAGGTTGAGCCTCCTGCAGCACGCAAGGGTGATATTAAAGTGGAGACTGTGGATGAATTGATTGATAAACTTAGAAATGAGGCAAAGGTTCTTTAGATGTATATTTGCAGACTATCATATACAATCGAATTATTAAACTAGTACATAAAATAAACAGAGAATTATATACACTCATCAATCTGATTACGCGTCATCTTCAGAGGTAACTGAAGTAGAACCTGTCCTGTTAAGATATTGAGAGTTTTGGGATTCTAGATGCTTACTGAAATTTGTTATATCAGTCAAGTTTTTATCCAAGCTTATTGAGCTAGTTTTAGCATGGCCGGGACTTGTTGGGCGTAATTTATTTGAACCAGCCTTGCTTCCAATTAAATTGTTGCTAATCAAGCCAGCAGTCAAATTGATGCTTCTTCTGCTCACCTTAGATTCGTTCTTCAACTTCTCATTTTCTCTTAATAGCATCTCTTTCTTCTTTTCGAGCTTGTCAAGAGTATCTTGTAATTCGTTCTTTTGATTAATGAGATGATCTCTTTCAAGATTCCATTTAGCTCTTTCCTTCTCGTGTTCAAAGATCAAGGCATTTCTCTTTGATTCTGATTCTCTGTATTTCTGTTCAGCTTCAGAGATCTTAGTCTTTAGGGTCTCCTTTTCATTATCTAGGAGTTTCTGATATTCCATTATCTTAGCGTCTCTCTCAGCTCTAACAGCCTCCAATTCTTGTTGGAGCTTCTTTTCGTTCTCAATCATTTCATTTATCTTCTTTTCTATATAGCTTTGATTGCCCATCTTGCCATAGTTTTCAACAAGGATTTTATCATTGACACTCTTTAACTCCTTTTCTAATTTTCTATTCTTTTCCTCAAGTTCTTGAATTTGTTGTTGATGAGCTTCTGTAAGCTCCTGGATTTGACTTTGATATCTCTTTTCAATAGAAGAGATGAGGGCATGTTGAGTATTTTCGCTCTCTTCCTTATCGGCATTTCTGTGCTTTTGAAGATGTTGTAAGGTGAGCTCGAACTTTCTTTGAGCATCGATAAGATCGTTCTTTGCCTGCTCTCTTTGTTGTTCCAAAAAGTGGAATTTGCCCTTCCAGAGAGCCTTGTCTCTTTCATAATTTGATAAGACTTCACTGTGTTCTTGTTCCAATTGAAGATATTGATTTTTGTATTTTTCAGCTTCAGAGAGAAGGACCTTCTTTTCATTGGCAAAGTTCTCCTTAAGTTGATAAATCTGAGCTAGATAAGCTTGGTTATCAGCTAGGAGCTTCTTGTCACTCTCTGACTTCTTAGATTCCAGATTGAGGAGTTTCTCTTGAACAATGGCCTTTTCTTTCTCGAGTTGTGACAATTGCTTATTATAGGTTGCTTCGATTTCCTTGAGGGTCTTCTTTGACTTTTCATATTTGGCTTCGATAGCCATTTTTTCTTCGTTAACCTTTTCAATCTTCTCATTGAGTTCTTGAGTATATTCTTGCTTTTGGATTTCTATTAAATTAAAAAAGGCGGAATGATATTAGTACTGAGTTTCTCTTCATATCTCTTGATAATTTCATCAACTTGTCTTTGGAGTTCTTCGATCTTCTTGTTTAAGAATTCATTCTTGAAATTAACAAAATTCATAACTGATGATTACTTGTTGTTGGCTTAAAGCGAGCTCTCTTCCATATTCGACCTTCTTCTCAAGATATTCATCATTAACCTTTTGAAGCCTTTCACAGTTAAAAATATATAAGAAAAGTTCTACTTTGCTTTAGTTTCTTCCAACTTTTCAATCAAATTGTTCTTCTCATCGGTCAATTCCTTCTTTGCCTTCTCAAGCATGATTTCCTTCTTCATGGCATTCACTTCAAGTTGCTCCTTAGCTTGGGTCAAGGCAAAGATTTCCTTATCCTTCTTAGCCATTTCGAAAGTGAGATTTTCAATCTTGCCAATAAGTTGAGTTCTTTCAGCGGAGAAGTTAGCAAGGTGTTGTTCAAGTGTAGCAACATTGGAAGTATGAATGGAGGCCAAGTTTTCTTTAGCTTCTTTGACATACTTTTCGAGGGTTTCAATGGTTTGTTGTTTAAGAGTGAGTTCATGTTCATATTGTTGAGCCAAAGCATTTGATTGAATTTCAGCTTCTCTGAGTTCTTCACGAAGGTTTTCAAGTTCTTCTTCATTTAACTCACGTTCTTCTTTGAGCTTAACTTCATATTCTTCACTCAAGTTAGCGATTCTCTTCTCATATTTATCTTTCTCATCAGCAATTCTTCTCTCAAGTCTATCCTTTTCGATTTCGTAGAAGTTCTTGAGTTGAGAGAGGTTCTCTTCGCTCTTCATTTGGATTTCTCTGATTTCTCTTTCAGCTCTGGCATTTTGCTCCTCAACTTGAGCTTCCAAGGCCTTGATTCTTTGAGAGTATCTTTCTTCACATTCCTTGAGAAGCTTCATCTTTTGTTGTTCAAGAGTTTTGTTTTGCTCAAGAAGGGCCAATCTTTGTTGTTCTGATTGCTCAAGCTCTTCCTTCAAGTTCTGGATTTCTTTATTAGTATCAGTTTCAGCAAACTTGGCCTTAAGCTCGAGCTCATTGTTCTTCTCTGTAAGAAGTTCGATTTGCTGGTTGAGTCTCTTTCTAATGTTTTCAAATTCAGCTTCGAGCTTTCTGATCTCCTTCTTGTGAATTTCTTTGAGTTCTTCCAATTGCTTTTGATCACCTTGAGATGAGGTATGGTTGTTGCCTTCGAAGCATTGGAGTGTGGCATCATAAGCCTTCTTAATCTCACTGTGCTGATTTCTAGCTTCAGTGAGCTGAAGTTCTAAGAACTCAATCTTTTGGCTGAGAATGGCCTTTTCCTTTTCCAAGGTGTGTCTGGCATTCTTTGACTATTGAAAAATGAATGCAATTTTAGATAATACTTACCACTTCTTCCTTCTGTTTGCTTGTTTGCTCGAGGTTGTTGATCTTTTCTTTCAAATCGTTGATGATTCTTTCACTTTCAGCCTTGTATTCTTCAAGCTTTTCTTGGTGAGCTTGAGTAGATTCAGCAAGTTCTCTTTGTAGATTTCTGATTGTGTTTTGAGCTTCCTCAAGAGTGGTAGTGAAAGTTGAATCATTGGTTTGCCAGTTTCTTCTCTCATATTCGAATTTTTGTTCCTTAGCAGCGAGCTCGTTCTATTATCATAAATACATAAAATCTCTAGATTTACCTCTAACTCGGCGACTTTTTCTTGAAGTTGGTCAACCTTGAGCTGTAAAGTTTTATTGAGAGTCTCATATTTCACGGAGTTCTCTCTTAACTGATTAAGATGCTCCTTTTTGGCATTTTTCAATTCCAAAGTGAGCTCTTTTTCCTTCTTTGTGAGCTCTTCGAGAGACTTTTCATAGTACACAATCTTTTGTTGGAGAAGAGCCTTTTCCTTTTCGTTTTCAGAATCATTAAGGTAGATTCTTCTCTCAACTTCCTTAAGATTTTCTTCGTTCTGGAGCAACTTATTTTGGAGCTCATCAATCAATTTTTGGTTTGCTTCTTTTTCAGCTTGCCATTCTGCTCTAAGTTCAGTCTCAAACTTGTTTCTCTCTTCTTTGACAAGCTCTAGGGCTTCTCTGATGTTTCTTTCTTTGATTTCCAATTCTGATCTCTCACATTCTAATTGAGAAATCTTGGAGAGCAAGTATTGCTTTTCTTTTGAATTATCATTCTTTAATTCATTGATTTCTTGCTCTAGCTTCTTTTGGACATCCCTAAAACAAATTACGAAATTATTGAAATAAATACTGAGAAATAGTCTTTTGTAATTCAAATTCTTGTTGAAGATTCTTGATAAAGAAGCTTGCTCCATCATTCAAAGATTTTTGAAGGAACTCCAAAATGATCAGTCTCTTATTGGGTCCATTAGGTCCATTCTCGAGGAAATAAGCATGGAATAATTTGAGTTCTTTTTCAAATTCGTTGAACTGCTTGTATTCATTGTTCTTCAATTTTCTTTCAATGCCACCAAATTCACGGATAATGAAGGCACTGGAAGCTCTCTAAGAAATTAATTGTAACTCAAAAAGAGACTTACATTAGATTCTTTCTCATTCTCAAGTCTCAAATTACTGAACTTGACCTTGATTCTTTTTCTCAACTCCTTGGCAAACTCATCAGCAGCTTCACCAACAGCTCTTTTTCTAAAGAGAGCGAAGGCTCTTTCTTTGCCCATAATATGATAATTTTTGAGCTCTTCGATTGGTAAAGGCAATTTATTGTGAAGAACTTCTCTGATGATATTATCGTAGGTTTCAATGCTTTCTTGAACAGCCTTCATGCATTCATTCTTGCAAATATAAGACCAGGCATTTTCAATGTTGGGGACTGCTCCTTCGTTAATGGCATCAATGTAGGATCTGACTAAGCCAGCATACATTTCTCCATTCAAAGTTTTTGTCTTTAAAGTCTTTGGCTTCATTCTGTTGAGGATAGTACGACGGAGGGCTAAGATCTGTTGATGAAATTCAGGACGAAGTTGGTCAAGATCCATGGACTCCAAATTTTGTAAGTTCTCTTCCTTGGTTAAAGGTCTAACCAAAGTGAAGCAATCTCTTTCCTTAAAGAAGCTGGTAAGTAGTCTTCTAATTCTGTTCTTTTGCTCAACACCATCAGAAAATCCCTTTTGGGGAGCCAGTGCTCTCTCCAAATATTCCTATAACATCAAAATTTTATTATTGATGAACTTACTTTGGTAGAGATAGGATCACCCTCGGAATCAACGAGTTGGAGAGTAAAGTCTCTGACGACCCAGATGAAATTAGGGAAATATTGTGCATAGTCTTCTGAGTCGGGTTCCTCTCCACCCACATTACTCTTAATATGGATATTTTTTGTCAAATTGACCACAAGTGAGAGGTTTTGAATGGCAGTTTCATCAATGCTTCCGACACTGTTATATAAGAAGCAAGAGCTGAGTAATATTGCTAAAGAAAAGATTCTGCTATCATGAGTAGAGTCTTCGTCGAGAGCTCCGATTCCTTCAGAATCAACAACAAGAATGTTTAGTGGCTCTCCATCAGCTGTTTGTCCCTTGATGGGTGTACCCCAAATCCAAAGTCCCTAAATTTTGAATAATTCAATCATAAAATGATTACCTTGGTACAGGGGTTAATACTAGGACCCACACCGAATCCATTAGACCTGTCTAAAATCATTCTGTTTAGCAGATATGATTTTCCAGTTCTGTACATTCCAGCCACAGCAACAACACCAATATTTCCCTTAATTGAATTTAAGAAGTCTATGGCTTCATCATTGACAACAAATTCTTAGGTATTAACATCATAAATAATCAATTTCACTGTTAGTTCGAGTATCAAGAGAGATGAGCGGAATAGCTTCCTCCTTGTAAACAAATTCCTTTTGTTTCTCCATGTCGAAATTTTAAAAATTCAAAATCTTTTATATTCAAAAATAACAACTTATTCAAATAGATATTTGAGTTCAAATTCACAGGGGCTAAATTAGAAGCTAGACACTCCTTATAATAATGAATTTGATATATCTTGTTGCTAACTAATAACACGTTTCCAGGGACTCACTTTCTTCATCTCTCATATAGCTTCTGCAATATTAAGCCAGTTTACTCTGAGGTTCTTGATTACGAAATCTCTTGAAATCAATATAAATTTGAATTTTGACATAGTTTTCAAACATTTCTAATAGGCTACAATACAATTTTAACCTGAAAACGCACAAAACCAATGTTTATGATGAATGCACAATGATAATGAAATACAAATATTGTATCAATTTAGAAATTGGAGTTGGAATAAAAGTAACTCTTATTATTTCCAAGAATTTGTTCGAAGATCAAAGCTGTTTGAAGCCCATCTGTTAGAGAGTATTGAGTATTAAAACTCAGATAATCACTTTATTACCTTGAAATTACCTAGATGAATTATTGACTAATTTGTAGCAAAACAGGTTCTAATAAAGATGACTGCTCAAATAAATTTTTCGTCAAAATTTTCTGTAATTCAGCTCTCCGAATCCAGTAGTTCATAGTCACAATCATTGTATATAAAATATAGCTCATTCCTTCCTCTATCATAAAATACCAGATCAGTCAAAAGCATTTATAGGTTTCTGGATTAAATCTGATTATTCCAAGATCTGTTCATTTGATCATGTTCAGTAATAGGATCTGATTCCTAACCAAAATTAAAATTAACCAAATAAATTATTTAGGGCTATGAACTCAAAGAGAAATCTTGTCCTCGGTGGAACTGTCTTGGCAGGAAGCTTGGCTGCAGTTCTTTATTTATACACCAGAAGCAATGAGAAACAAACTACAAAGGTTAGTAATGCTAAACAAGTTTCTAGAGAGCTCGTGATCAAGATTCTGAAAGAGATCCAAAAGGATATGTTCAGCATTTTGACCAATGTTGCAATGATCTCAAATCAAATTAAGGAGCAAGCAAGAGGTAGAGTCACAAATCAAGAACTCAGAGAATATCTCCTAAATCAAAGTAGGACTAAGAGAGAAAAAAAATAATTCAATAGATAAGCAATTAAGAGATGAAATAAAGACTCTCACAGAAAAAATCCTTGAGAAATACGGACTCGAAGAACAAGACTTAAAGCATGCCTGTGAAGTCACTTATAAAGAAGACAGGTTTCTTTTCTTCTTTTTTTGATTGAGTGATAAATAGAGATGTCAAGAATTTACTTAATGAATCAAAGATTGCTCTTGAAAAGGCCTGTATGGGATCTGCTCCTGATAACAGAGCTGAACTTCCTCCTTTCTTGACAGCAGAACTCACTTTAAGATTGCTTGAGAGAATTATGAGAGAGTCTCTTACAAAAATCAGAGACTTGTTCATTGAACTTAAATCCCAAGGAGTTGCTCTTTCATACAACAATCCTCAACTCTTGATGGGACTTCATGGACTTAAGCTTGATGATATTAAGTAATAAAGCATTTTTTGTTGTTTATTCTTAGGAAGGAGATTTTGCATGATGCTGGACTTGATAAATTTGATGATCCCTCTGCTAAAATCTTCCAATTTGCTACCCAAAAATACACCACTGAGAACCCCAATGGCTTCAATCAAAAATTAATGAAGCTCGAAATGCAACATCAAAGAGCTATGGATGCCTTGATGAAGGATCCCGAAGAAGCCAAATCATTGATCGATTCTTTGGGTCAACACTTATCAGAACCCGAAGTTAGGTAAAACCTCGAATGAGTATTCTTAGATAATAGCCCATTCGCAAACAAGAGTGAATTGCTCACTAATCCTATCACTAATGCCAGCCTCCTTGATGGACAACAAGCTAGATCTAAATCAGTTCCTGATTTTACTAAGTAATTTATTGTCAGTTAGTCTAATAAACCAGACTGAAAAAGCAATTATCTACTGAATTCAAATCGGTCCTTGAAAATAAAGAAGGATTCCCTAAGGAGTTAGTTGACTCTGCACTCCAAGCTTTGACCAGTATTTTCAGTACTATGGGAGAATTCTCTGATAAAGGTACAAAAACTCATAAAAATGCTAATCTTCAAGCTGAAGAACAAGAAGAACCTAAACCTGAAGAAAAGAAGCCTGAAGAATCTCAGCTCGTTGCTGAAGAAAATAAGGAAGAACCAGTGAAGTGAAATACAATTAAACAATGCTGACTTGTTAGGGAAGAGAACGTTGAAAACCAAGAAGTTAAGGCTGAAGAAATTAAACCTGAAGAAGAGAAACCTGTAGACAGTAAACCTGAAGAAGTCAACCAACCTGAAGAAAAGTATACTTATTATTATTAAATATAATTTCTCAGGAATCAAGAAAGCGAACCAGTTGAGGTCAATCAAGAATAAATAATACTTGAGATTGTATCATATCCAAGTTAATTTTGCTTTCATGGCTATGTTTATACATTTAAAATAAAACACCGTAATTCAAATAATTCAAGAAACATAGGAGAATACTTTAAAGTATATATAGGTAGCAATGATATTATTTATTCTATCATGAAGCTGGAAAAAGTAAGAGGAAGGAGATTCAATATATTCTGTTCGAGTGATAAATAGCCTGTTAGGCTATCCTTTGGTCTCTTTGGCTGATATCTTTTTCAGAATAATAGATCCAGGATCATCATCTCTTAAAAAGGGACAAATTATAGGTTTCCTTTGAGGCTGACCCAGATTATCTCTATAAGATTTTAGAAACTCGGTTTGAGTTTTAGAGTAGATGGCCAAGAAATTCTTAGTTTCAGAATACCTTTTTTTAATTTTCTGTACACTCAAGGAGGTTATTGGGTAAAAAGGATCCTCCTTCTTTCTTTGTGGTCCAACTGATAAAGATCTTTTGAGCAAGCCTTCTTTTTTTATCTTAGTGTTTCTCTCAAACTCCTTCTTAAGAGTATAGTCTAAGATCGTATTACCATCAATATCCATCTTTTCAAAGCTTGCTTTTTTCATTATTCTATTCATCAAGTTTTGTTGCTTAATAGCTAGCTTTGGAGGCATGGTTAAATCAAGAGAAGTAAGACTTCGTCTTGTATGAAGGGTAATTCTCTTCATTTTCTCTTTTACCAGCTCAAAACTCCCAATTCTTGAAACTGCATCGATCTTTACAGGAGATCTCCGTGAAGTATTCAATTCTTGGTGCTTTAATACCTCGCGAATCACCTGAGAAGAGGTTGGCCTTGAGCTCTTTCTTAGATAGGATAAATCCTGATCTAGTTGGAATGATTTTCCTCTGGATGAGATACGTGAAATGTCAAGTATTAAGGTATTGTCTCTTTTTGATTTGTCAGAGTTCTGAACAGTTGAGGTTTGGAGAAATGAAAAACTGTGGGATTTGTATAATGACATAAATAAATATTTGAGAAAAATACGATTTATTTTATCTAATACACTCTAAAGGACGTGCTCACCCTCGTAGGTCAAAATTATAGAAATCAGGATGTTTCGATAACTAATAAAGAATAAGGACAACACTTTGGCACTAAGTAAATATAACTTTAATTAAATTTTATTGCAACAACAAATGGGAGGATGCGTCAATAGCTGCATGAAACCTTCAGGTATTTCTTTTCCATTCGATAAAAATATAAGAAGAAGACAAGAGTTTAGAATTACAAGGACCCTCAAGCAACAGGAAGTCTGATTCTGCACCAAGACAAAATGATAACAATAAAGATGAACTCGCAAATGGAAAATTAGATGCTTGTAAACTGACTCCTAATCTTCTTAATAATTAGCAAATAAATATCAAGTAAATTCTGAAAGTGATGAGTCAGATGAAGATGAATACATAGACGATATTCCAAAATCAAAACTTCAAGCAAAGAAAGGACATGCTACTATCAGTGCAGAGGCTTATGGTCAATGGAATAAAAAAGAAGACTTTAAGCCAAAGGTTATTCCAAAAACAGCAGAGCAAAAACAAAGAATTTTGGAGAGATTGGAGAAAGCATTCATGTTCAGCGCTTTGGACCAAAAGGAGAGAGATATAGTCATTGATGCTATGGAGGAGAGAAAGTTCCAGTAAGAAATACTTCCTCTTTGTGTAAATTTCTTAGAAAAGGAGAATATGTCATCAAACAAGGAGATCAGGGAGATGTGCTATATGTGGTTGATTCTGGGCAACTTGATTGCTTTAAGAAATTCAAGCCGGATGAAGAAGACAAATATCTAAAGACCTATGTTCCTGGAGAATCTTTCGGAGAGCTTGCTCTTCTTTATAACGTTCCTAGAGCAGCCAGTATCATCGCTAAAGAAGATTGTGTTCTCTGGCAATTGGATAGAGAGACCTTTAATGCTATAGTTAAGGATTCCGCAATGAAGAAGAGACAAAGATATGAGGAGTTCTTAAAGTCTGTTACTATTCTCAGTTCGATGGATTCTTATGAAAGATCAAAGATCGCTGATATTCTAAAAACTATACATCATAAAAAAGGAGATTATGTTATAAGACAAGTAATTCTAAGAAGTCTAAATAACCGTTAGGGAGAAACAGGAAATACATTCTATTTCATAGAACAAGGTAAAGCAAAGGCAACTAAAAAACTCAAACCAGGTACTAATGAGGAGACTATAAATCTTATATATAAGATGGAGAAGAGGAAACTGTTCTTGAATATAAAGAAGGAGATTATTTTGGTGAATTGGCTCTTTTGAAAGATCAACCAAGAGCTGCCAATATAATTGCAACAGTAATTTACTATTTTTTGATTTAATATCTTAGACCGATCTTGTTCTGGCCTGCGTCGATCGTGAGAGTTTCAAGAGAGTGCTGGGGCCTTTGGAAGACATCATGAAAAGAAACACAACCAAATATAAAGGGTACAACTATTGAGATATATAGATTTGCTCTAAAATTTAATCTACTCTTTTGTCTGAACTCATAAGATACATAAAATTTATTGATATTGAAAATGTTAAGCAGTTTTCGAAGATACATCAAATTCTCATCCTCAATAAATACTGACTACACATTGTTGAAGCTGAATTCTTTTCAACTTCCCTATGTGCCAAAATACTCTTTCACCATCAAGAAAAAATCAAGCAAAATATGGATGAATGAACATATAAATGATATTTATGTGAAAAAAGCTAAGATGGTAGAAAATAAAAAGAATCTTCCTCATTTTTCTAGTATAACTATAGAAGTCGAGCAGCTTTTAAACTTATTGAGATAAATCAGCGTTATAATATACTCAAAGCAGGATATAAAGTTATTGATCTTGGCTCAGCTCCCGGAGGCTGGACCCAAGTGGCAGTTGAGAAAGTCAACTCAACCATACAAAAGCCCTTAGTCTTATCCATTGATAAATTACCTATGACAGAGGTAATTTCAGAATATAATGAAATAATGAATTTTCAGGTTCCTGGAAGTCATTTTATACAGGGAGATATGGAAGATGAATCCACAAGAATAAAGATAAAGGAATTTTTTGATTTGGGACTTGCTGATGTGGTAAGCCTTGGTTTACACTACTCAAAAGAAAGGTTCTTTCAGACATGGCTCCAAATTTCTCGGGTGATCGAGATACTGATCATATGGGAATAGCTGTTTTGAATGCTATTGCATTTAAGGTTTGCTCGCACTGTCTTCGACCAGGTGGAACTCTACTAATGAAGACATTGCACGGTGCATTAGAAGGCGAATTCTTTGTAAGATCATTAAAAAACTGAACTAAGTTTAGAACCATTACAAAACCTTTTTCAAAACATTCCAGAGAATAAAACCAAGTTCTTCAAGAGCAAGATCGAGTGAGATCTTTTATCTGGGTATATATATCTAGCTATCAAATCTTATTTTATAGGCACAGGGTTTAAGCTATCTGAGACTTATATCAAGTATAAGACATTCCAAGACAAACTTGTAAGAAAATCTACTTTTTGTCTCACAAGGCTCTAGAAACAAGGAAAAAAGCTGAGCGAAAATGACCTGATTCAAGCTGGAATGAACATCGAGGAACTAAAGACACAACTTCTGAAAACTTTGAGGACTTCAAAAAAGTTAAATGTGCCGAGTACTATTATAAGGACTTAAACTTATTTGTTAGTTGAAGATGATGCCTACAAATTGATGGAAGCTGTAGGAATAAATCCAAATGAAGTTGAATGCGAAAGAATGGAGGCTAAGGATGATGAAGAGGTTATGGATGTATTGTTTCAGAAATAGCTCATGATATCAATTGTAGGAACTGTTAAAAGAAACTGGACTTCAGCTTTCTTTCATGAAAACTTTGCCTAAGAATCTTAAAGAGCTTAAGGAGTTCAACGATGAGAAAGAAAGGAAACTTGCTCAAAAGATGAAAATACTGAAAGAAGGAACAGATAATGATTCGCTATTTGAAGAAGAGGAAGAAAAAGATCTCCAATATGAAAAAATGAACTCACTCGCGGATATTGATGATATTCCTGATCAGTACTTTGAAGATGAAGAAAAACTACATGAAGAAGAAACTAGTCAGGAGTTATTAGAAACTATTCAAAAATTAAAGCAAGGTTATTAGTCCTTCGATCGGTCTAATTGTTAGAATCGAAACAATTGATGACAGATTATCAAGAAGCAATCAAAAATCCTAAGAAGTTTGAAGAATATATCAAGGAAAATCCTGAAGAATTTGAAATGATGACTAGGATGCAAAATGCAATGGAAAACTTTGAAGAATTTGAAGCTGCCGTAGACAGAGACCTTCAAGGTATTAATAAATAATGAATAAATATATTTTCTTAGCATTCTCTGCTGAAGATAGACGCAGAGCTAAAGAAGAACTTAGGATATTAAAGGAGAAAAATAAAGAATTTGAAAGTTATTTCAGACAAGGTGCCAATAGTGAAAATTTATGGAAAAAGAAATAATTTGAATAATAGGTATCTTACAATTTTGTAAATTTGCATATTTCATGAATAATGTGTAATCTTGTTATATTATACTAAGCTAGTAATGAGACTGTTCTTATTAGTGCTAGTATCAAGACTAGAAGCAGTAGATAACTCATATTCCTGTTCCTGTAACATTCTAACTTGCTGTATTGTTATAGATCTGCTCGATCTGTCCGTCAGACACAAGCCTTCAATACAATTCATTAAGCACCCCCTGTTATAAGGATTGATCATCCCCTTCCAATAATTCCTTAAAAGCTCCAGAGTTGTTAGTCCTCTTGCAATCATAACAAATTGCAATAAAAGGAGGAGAATAACAAAGAGTCCAATAACACCTGCGTATGCTAGGAAGAACCAGCAACAAACTACAGTAAGTACATCACCATTCAAGTCCGAGATGACATTTAGCCTATATATATTATTGGAAAGGACATTCCAACACAAGTAAGCAGTAAATATTAGGAACAAAATAAAAGTTCCCCTATTTCTTCTCCCAATACAAGTTCCCAACCAAGGACAATGATGATCTATTTCATTAATACAACTAACCCATTTTTGTTTACCAAGATGTTCAACGCATACCTCGCATACTTTGCAATGATGAGTTCTGAGAGGACGATGAAATTTGCATTTCATACAGTATTTTAGAGTGTAAGTCTTGTCTCTAAATTCAACTGTCTTAATTTCTATTCACATGAACTTGAACTTGATAATTAATACCTAAGCTAGAGGCTTTAGGCTGGGTAGGATCTCGCGCAACAATCCCAGGGTCACATAGGACGTTTATCCAGAAAAAGATAATAGTTAGAAGCAAATTTCCCAAGAAAATCATGGCATTTGTATCAAAGCTCTTTATCGAATCGATACCGAAACTAGTTCTTCAAGGAATATGACGTTATTATTACTTCATCCATGAAAAGTAAAGAGGAGGGATGGTTAGCGTAATGAAAGTAAACCATACTTGTAAGGTTTCTGTTCCAAATACCACCTTTCCACCACAGTAAAAGGATTTATTGCCAAGTTTCAAGGAACCTGTCATGAATTTTTATTGAAATAAAATAAATTCAATCTGCATCAAAAAGGTTCGAGTAGATAGGAATCGACTCTAACCATTACATCCTAAGTTCAATCTAATTTTGCTACATAGTATGATTGAAACAGAATTTACATTAATCTTGCAAAGACTGAATAATGACACAAGAAAACAAGATTTCAGTAAAATCATATATAGCAAGTGGAATCCTATGGACTTCTGCTATTTTATTAACAAGGAGGCATATTCAACAATCATTTGTAAGTCTTTCTAGAGTGTTTTAACTAAATAGATATATCGAAGAAAGTATGAGAAGTGGGCTTACTACTTTCACTCCTATGAAAAATTGATTTGGAACGAGAAGAATTGTCTTATATTTAAAAATCTATCTAAAAAGCCACACTTAATCTACCCTACAGCTATTTTTACATATGAGGTCCTGAGCTATCTACTTGATTATTCCTTCAAAGAATTTTTCTCAAATTATATCCCTGGTAAATCAGAATTTTCTTTTAGTTATTTGAAAGAAACAACCTCTCCATGGGTTAAGACTGGGATAAAGTCTGTATTGTTTTGCAATATTTTTGGTACGTTAATTCTATTCGCCTAATGCTTTAGTTTCACGATCATTAATCAATAATTTGGGGACTATTCTTATTGGAGAAATATTGTCAGGTTATGAGACTTGGGTTGAACATTACTTAATGACATATTTTTGACATAACCTTTATTTGAAATTATTGTATATATTTGTCTATATCACCTTCAAGACAAACATCAAAATTACAAAACCAATTCGAATCTTAGTGAGCAATAGGATCAGGATTAATCAAAGGATAGAGCTGATGCATATATGTTGAAAGCCACATTAACCACATACAGACAAAGGAGGTTAGAGTCACGACCCAAGCAACACTAGAAATTATTGAAAATTACGAGAAAAATTACTTTCTATTCTCGAGCTTTGACATTCTATTTGGGCTATGTTGCATAACATATTGCCCAATACCTATACAAGCCACAATAGCGAGGACTATGAACACAATAGTTCCGATCACAGCTCCACTCATATTGATATTTTGTTAATAAAAGTTTAATTATGTAGTGACCTAAGATTGAATTGTTTTAACGCCTAGCCTATCTATGACTTTCTGATGTAAAGATATTTGTAAGACTTTAGATGGTTTAACTAGAACGATAACTCAAGAGCTTGACAATATCTAATCTGGATATTAATTTCAAAAATATAAGATTTCCTCATAGTAATATAACTGATATTTTATTATGGACATTTATCGCATTTCCTCAGACTTAAAATTCGTCAACCAAATTGGAGCCACCCTGAATCTTGAAGAGAGGTATATAGTCTCAATATTGTATAAGGTTTCTTAGAATGAAGCTTGAGCTTTCATTGCTTAAGTTGAATGAAACTCAAAATTTTGAACAAATCCTCTTCTGGGGTAAAATTGAGGGTAAGCAATAGAATATACAATTAATACCATCAAAGGAATCGAAAAAGATTATTACATCGCTCTCGGACTTAATTTCAAGGGGCAATATGAATTTCCTTTGAAAAAATTTTTCTGGAGGTATCAATTCTAGTCCTAAGTGTCAATGTTGCTAGCTCTAACGACTTTAAATTTTCTGAGCTTCCTCCTATTAATCTTCAATATAAGGATTTGGTCAATACTCTCAGAACTCCCTTCACAGGAAAATATGAAGAAGTCATAGAAGAAGCTAAAGAAGGTAGTTTTGGAGTTCTAAAGTCTAAACTATACAGAAGAAGAAGAACAAGTCAATGAAGAAAATGAGGAAAATCCCGAAAACCCACAAAAAGACGAAGACGATGAAATTCAAATAAAGATCCCCAAGAAAAATTTCACTGAACTTGATCGCTTGGCTTATGTTGTGAGAGCCATTGATATTGATTGTGCCGCACTTCCCATTGGAGCCCTGAAATTATCACCCACTCACGAACTTAGATATGATGAAAGTTTCCAAGGGCTCAGTATTGCTGAAGCAACTAAATTGTCAAATTATCAACATTTTAGACACCCCCTTACAGAAGAAAAGAAAGAATACATTGGTGAGCATATTGAATGCAATATCTAATTTAACAGCTAGAGGAGATGCTACTTTTAAGCGTGATTTCTTAGACCCTCTTGACAAGGACTTCCCTAAAGGAGCTTGGTCTATTCATACTGATTCATCAAAGACTCAAGTACTTTGATTTGGTGTTTAAGTAATAAATCGTAGGTAACAGTCAGAAGTTTATTGTGGCCTGGATATTTAACATACCATCGTGCTAACTCAAACATATATGGATTCTGCTACTTTGGAAACGGAATTAAGAATAGCGATTTACCTTTTATTATCTAAGTTCATCATGTAAAGTATGCCATCTCGAAATTCTCTAGAGTTACACTTTTAATTCTTATTTGAAAAAATATGAAAAATAATTCTGCGCCCGCAAGAAGGCTTATTCTCCACTTTGATATTACTAAGACACTTCTCTTGAATGATCCCAATAAGAACATCAGCAGAGAGACATTGGTATGAATCCCAATAGTGACACTAATTTCGAAGTTAATGGAATTATGCTGCAGCTATGCGTGGGGAAAAGAAGAATTTAAAGAAGATGGAACTTCAACCGGATGGAAATTATGTATAGGGACATTGTCAAAATTTTCACATTTAAGGTCACAATCAGTTCACCTTGACTCAACCTCAAGAAGGTCTTATTACTTATACGTAATACGTTAATTACAATTGAAAAGTCGAATAGACAATATATTGAGTCTTGCCTTCCTTTACAAACTGTTGAAGATGAACCTAATGATGAAAAAAGATCCCAATACAATAAGGGAATCATGTAATGATTTGAAAACTCAAAGGAAATATTGTAGTGAAAAAAGAAGAGAGTTATTCCAATCATTTATCAAGCCTCAAAATCCAGGAGCCAAGTTGAAACCCGAATATGACAGGCTTTGCAGATTGATTGTAAAATGGTTAGAGAAATATTCAAGTTTTAGTCACTTCCAAAAGTCGTTGTGGACGAACTCGGGTTAGGAAAAAAGAAAGATGCAGATGGACATGATTCTGTCCTGGTATGACTAGGCAATATAGTATAATTCTGAAGGAAGGAGAAGAAGCTAACCCACAAGACCCTCTGAAGGAGATATTTAAAGACGGAAAACTGCAAATTTTCAATTCTTTCTTTAGAATGATGATCAATCTGAAAAAGCATAAGAGAGAGTTTTCAATTGTTCTCAGAAGCTTTAACAATGATCTAGCTCCTGTGATAGCTGAATTCAATTTGTATAGTTATAACTGAACTTGACTCATCTAAAGATTCTGTGAAGGAAATCATCCTCTTTATAATGGAAGGAATAATTATCCCTTAGCCAGATTTGATGGATCTAAGGGAAGCAAAAATTACATCATTGAAGAGAGAAATACTGGAGTGCTCTTTAGATACTCAGATAATATTGATGACACGGCTCTTGTCAGCGGAACATTAAACAGAGTAACTTATCTGATCTTATCCATTCATCAGTAGTTGGTTCATAGAGAGAAGAAGCTAGAGCAATTGTACAGGGAGGGTATAGAAAACGGCTCAATTGGAATTTATGAAGGATCCTCTAGCATATATTTAGGATTGCTAGAGTCACTTAAGGATGTAAGGATATTAACTTTCTATTTTTATAATTTTAGCGATGTGCTTATGCTATGCAAGACGACTATGAATATTGGAACTCTAATGAAAATAAAACAGAGGCTGGTAAGCCATTGCTAATTGATCCATATGGCTATGACACACTTCAAATATTCTTTGATGATAATGTGGAAGAGTATATCGTTCTGAGAAGATAATAATAAATATTTAGGAATGAAAATTGTATAGTTGATTGCAGAAATTTGATTACTAGAGAACCCATGCCCGTTAAGGACTGCATCAACAAATACATCGTGAAAGTTGATACTCTTCGCGCTATCATTGATAATGATTATTTCTATAAACAAATTGAACTTTGCGAAAAGGCTAGACAAGAGGAAGTACTAGAATTTCTCTGAAACATTCACATTAGATTGATAGAATTGAAAAGGGAGAAGAAGAGGAACCGCCTCTTAAGTCAGAATGGGAGCAATATCAGAGCCTTGAAGATTCTGAATTTTTGAGAAAGTATGTCTTGCCTTTGATATACCCAGTATCATTGATTATCAATTATAAGTTACCTTCTAGGCATTTGAAATAATTGATACAGAAAGACCGGAAGATCCTATCTCATTTTTAGCTTTCTATATATTGAAGAATAAGCATAAAATCAAGCTTCCTCAGGCCCCAGTACAAATCCCAAAAGAGAAAGAAGAAGCACCAACCACTTTAACCAAGATTGAAGACCAAAAAGTCTCGCAATAGGTTGATATATCCACACTATATATAGTCTCTTTTCATAGTCTGCATCGTATCTATTTACTCAAAGAAATTAATTAAAATTATTTCACAGTATTTCATACATTTCAAACTTCGACTATGAACCTTG
>Ga0065720_1019145_pt1 | contig 35601 bp, 36 predicted proteins | sample Thericmetagenome_FD_59107 | JGI IMG/M metagenome (GOLD analysis project Ga0065720, IMG submission 59107) | Thermophilic microbial communities from the Joint Bioenergy Institute, California, USA of rice/straw/compost enrichment - eDNA_2 v2... | ecosystem: Engineered > Solid waste > Grass >... | reverse complement strand
TTCGAAAGAAGATTGCTATCTGATAGAGAATCTAAAGAGTTTTATAATAGATGGAAGGACATTCTGGAAAACCAACTCTCTTTGGACTACGAAGCTTCTGAAACTGAAAATGGAAAGAAATTCAAGAAGAAGCCTGATATATTCGAGGAAGCTGTTCAAAAGATGAAGACTCAACCTATTGCTCCCAGAACGAACAATTTTGTTGACACTGGATATAACTACGAAAACTTGCTCAGACTTTTAGATTTGCAATTAAAGGCTAAGGTCAAGATTCCTGAGACTGACTATGTCAACAAGCAAATTAGTCAGTCTATCGAAAATAGATATAAGATGAAGAATGTATTTGCTGAACATTCTCAATGGTTGAAGAATATGAAGAACCAGGTAATTAGAAAGAGATTTTAATAATGTGAATAGTTGAATCGTACTCTTTATGAAAGACAAGGGAAGACTGATTTACTATTTGGAAAGTTTTAGTTATCCTTCCAAGTTTTTATTCATCATATAATTACGCTTTCTTTTTTGTTCATATTATCGCATAGATATGTATTCTAGCAATTCTATATCTTGGAAGAGACAAAACTGTAAAACATCCTCTCATCATCCTTATTTTGGAAGGGTCCAGCAATCAATTCAATTGTCTCAACTTCTTCAAATCCTTCTTTTTTCTAACCCATTAGACCTAAATGACAGATATTATACTTCTGGTTTCTGTAATTTCTTGTAGAAAGTATGAATGGGCAGGCTTCCAACACTACTTGATTCATGTTTTCTGTGAATGTTGGCTCTTCTTTGATCATCTAGATGGAATGCGACTTCCTTTGGAACATCAAAGAAGAAGCATCTTACAGGATAGTCTATATTTTCAACCCAATAAGTTCAGAATTACTGTATTTCTTAGCCAAATCGATGTACTCTTTTCTTGTGGCGATCTCGGGATTTGTGTTGTCAATAACGAGAGACTTTCCAGCTTCCATAGCCTCCTGAGCCACCTTCATACACTTAGCCTTGGATTTGAGAGTGTCCTGGTAATGTTAGTGAATATTATTGGAAAATTACGTTATTGACTCTGACATAGTCAGAAAGATGATTTCTCCAAAATGTAGATTTTCCTGAACCAGGTGATCCAACGAAAATAATCACTAACATATTGTATAGTTAGCATAAAAATTTTACTTTCTTTTCCATCACTCTTAATCTTAGGGTTAGTCTTTCCTTTGAAAAGACTTCCATTTGTCTTGAAGATATTTCTAGGGTTAAAGTCTATCTTGGGAAGAACATCCTTTTCCCCAAGGAAGCATGCTTCTGGAGTCATAAAATTACATCCAATGTTCAATGCCAATTTGCTAAACATTTATAAAGACAAAAATGTATCTTACTAGTCAGTATTATCAAAATCAGCTGCTCTTGGTCCATTCTTAGGTCTTCCAGCAGCATCTCCAACATAGTACTAACCAATCAGTTTTTATGTATACAATTTTACCGATTCCTTTAAGTCAACTTTCACTCCGGAATTAAGATTTTTCTCCATGTAGTCCCACATTCCTGAGTAGATAACATAGATTTGAAGGAATGCTACCTGGGGAAGGTTTGTGGTAGTAGTCCTTGTAGGGAGAGATTAATGCTTGCATAGGAACACCAAACTAAAATGAAAATGTGCAAATCTAGCTTACAAGCTCAACAATATTTTCAATCTTTTTCTGAATATGACTGAGCTGGGTATGTCCCTTTTCGATTCCACCTTGATTAGTCAGAATGCAGAGCTTATAGCCTTTTTCATGATATTCTTGTAGTTTTTTTGGTATTTCCTGATACAAGAGGACCCAATCATCGGCATCCTTAGGGAATTTGCCCTTACTCTTTGGCTTGATCAGGGTGCCATCCTATGGGACTCAGGCAATCACTGATACACTTACCATATCAAAGGCCATTATTTTTTCAGATGCCTTTGTACCGCAATCGCCGTAAACGATGCCACCATCTGTCACCCACTTCCATTGGAATTTTCTGTTGGCCTTTTCGGCAGCTTCTTTCTCTGCTTTTTCTTGTAATCTTTTGGACATTGTGTTTTGATTATTAATATTGTAGCAATAATTCCTCCTTTTTTTAATTGAAAACCTGTATTAAATTGATATTTATGATAAAGAGATGCTGGTCAGGTTTGCTCAGAACAACTACTAAAAGAGCTTATCTCATAACATGAAATATGCAAAGCTAATAGAATCATCTTTTTCTCTTTAACTAGAGAATTACACAGTCTATATTCGTGTTTGTTAAATATATTTTACTATAAATAAGATCTGATTAACTAGGATGTAGAGTCGTTAAGAAAACCTACGCTGGCTTCAATGCCGTTTAATTCTGCAACCTTTTTCTCTTTAGGATCAAAAGCTCGAGATATCTCAACATCACTTTTATCTTTTGTTTCTTTTAGGCAAGTCAACACAAAAATGCATCCAAGGAATGAGGTCACTGCAAACGGAACAAAACACCAATTTTGCCCAAAGGCCTTCAATAAATAAGGGAAACCCTGAGCTATAATAAAAGAAGAAATCCAATTCATGAGGGTAGCGATTCCTACTCCTAGATCAGGTAGCACTTCTGAAACATAAATCCAAACTACAGGTCCAAGTGAGAAACCGAAGGCTCCAGTATAAACAAAGATACAGTACTTTAGGAGATCTGATTTACCATCTGATTCGTAGCTTAGTATTGAAAACAAAGTCATGGTAATTCCCATTAGTGTACAACCAGTGAAGAGGATAGTTTTTCTCCCAACTTTACTGATTATGAAGCTTGCAAATATGGCAGCAACCAGACCTATAATTCCCACAACTGCTGTGTAGATTTGTGCTAAGGCCTCATCACCTGAGCTCTGTTGTTCAAATATGGTAACTGAGTAGAATACAATAGCATTCATTCCCACAAGCTGCTGGAAAATTGCTAGGACTACTCCTGCAAAAACTCTTTTTCGCATATTAGGTGAAAAGAGCTCCGAATAGGACATCTTCCCTTGACTTGAAAGAATTTCGTTCTCTCGTTTTAAGGAATCAAAAATCTCCTGTGAGTAGTCCCCTTTATAAATCTTCTGTAGAGCTCGAATTGCTTCCTCATCCTTGCCACGAGCTATGGAATATCTAGGAGTATCTTCTCTGAAAACGAAGGTCAATAATAGGATTCTAATGGTGCAAGTGATTAGAGGGAACCCCAGCATGACCCTCCACCAATTACTGTCTGGATCACTTCCTTCTTTTGGGACACCAAGTCCTAGTACAAATGCAACCAGCATTCCAATACTTAAGAATAATTGATTAAAAGTCCCTGCAACTCCTTTTACACTAATTGGAGAAACTTCAGAAATGTAGATGGGAACCAGGGTACAGTTCAATCCTAAACAGAGGCCATTTAAGAGTCTTCCTAGGATTAGAAGATATTTACTACTAAGTACTTCCATAAAAATTCCCACGATGGTAACCAAGTCAATAATACGCATAGCATTTTTCCTTCCATAACTATTTGAGAGTGAGCCGGCAATTAATCCTCCAATTGCAGCTCCTGCAGGTACACAGGAAGTAGCTAAGTACAGTAAATTGTTGCTAATATCTGGATATACATACTTACTTATGAAGTTCTGAATTGGATTGAAAACTGCGAGTGTGAAGCCAAAAAAAAAAGAACCAAGAGCGGCATTTATTACAAGTGTAAATACATATGCTTTTCTGTAGGGCTCATTTGCCCTGCTCTGCTCGCCTATCTGTGAATTCGTCATAAATTTTTATTTTATTTTATTTTATTTACGATTTATCGCTGTATGTCAAATTCATGAATCTAAGCTATAGGGAGTTGTTCAAATTTAACATTCCAACTAAAATTCAAGTCAAATCTGTATTATTTTGGAACGCAGAGAGCATAAGGAAAATTTTTTGATTTAGCATTGCTAATTGAGTATCAAACCCAATTTTGTTTTATAAATTTTATTGAAATAGGACAGACCAGATAGAAATTCCAGGAATGTCAAACAAGTCAGACCAACAAGACCTTGAGAAAAAGGAGCAACAATTTATTGCTCGTATGGAAAAATTCTGTCTTATAGACAAAGAATTGCAAAACTTGGTGAAAAACTATAATGAAGGGTTAGAATCTTTGTCTTTAATGAGATTTGAAAACACTGAAACAAGTGAAAGAATCTCTCCCAACTCGTATACTATTGGACCGGCTTATACTCTAATTGAAGACAGAGGAGATCAGGTCAAATTGATAAGAAACCAAAAAAATCCTGAGTACTTCAAAGAAGAGGAAAGACTCAAAGAAGAAATTGAATTTGAGAAATTAGAAGATTTACAATTAGATGAGCCTGAAGAAAATTTTGAAGCTTTTAAGCAGCGTATGGCTTCTTCTAAAAAGGAAGGGTCAAAATCCCAAAAAGAAAGGAAAGACCTTAATCAAGAGTCTCTACAAGTAAAGGAAGACGAGATATTTAATAGATTTGGTGCACTTGCAGTTCCTCCAAGAATATATGCTGTAAAGAAGAGTTTTGACAAGTTACTTGATAATGTAGTGAACCTTGTTAATGGGTTACGATCCTTGCATTCAATGGCTTGATGCATCAAATTTTATATTTCTGTTCAACTTTCTGTTTTTTTCCTGAGAGTTCTACTGATCTACAGACTTAAAATTAAGTGAGAAAAAGATCTTTCTTAAACAACAATTGAATCTTAATTAATTTAAAAATTTCCCGCAACATGGCTGACAACTATATCGAAGAAGAGGCTGAGAAGAACATAATTCAAGCTTGTGTCCACATCACATATGGAAAGGTTGGACGTGAAGTCAACGCTGCTATCTACAATGCTGATGAAAGAAAGTTCGTTGTCACTGAATTTCAGGACAATGAGCACTTTTCAAATTTTGAGTCTCTATTACTTCAGACCAACCCTCAAAATAACAATACCAACTATAGTCTATTGATCCAATTCCCTGCCCTTGCTACTGAAAAAGGTAAATGTCTCTTGTGAGTCAAAATAACATAAATAGAAAAATTGAATGACATTATCTCTCTATGTGACATAACATTCGAGGAAGTTACTAAGGAACACTTTCCCACCAAGAATATTGAGAAAGATCTTAATGTGTTATTGGAAAAAAACATCAACCACTACATTAAAGAATCTCAATATGATAAAGCCTTGTCGTCTTTGATGTGCATCATCAATCACAACAAGCTTCTCGCAGACAAGAGTAACCAAAAGAAATTCAAGTTGGAGTCATATACCCTCAGCCATTTCATGAAGCTTGATCTTGCCGCCATTAATGCTCTTTCTATTTTCCCTAGTAATTGAAATCCCAATCGTCTTCTTAACTGATTAGAGCCTAGTGGTATCTCTAACTACGCCCAGGATGAAAATGCCACTTTACTTGGCCTTTTGGACAAGTGTAAAACCCAAATTGGTAGCAGATGTTTGAGAAGATGGTTAAAGCAACCTCTTCAAGATGCAAAAGAAATTGAAAAGAGACTTGATGTTGTTGAAGGCTTGATCAAGGACAAACATCTATTGAGCCATATCAGAAATGAATTCTTGAGAAAGGTATTGTTAGTTGAAATTTGGCTCATATCATAGATCCCAGATCTAGATAAGCTTTACGCTAAATTCTACAAGGTTTACTCAGGAAAGAAATATAATGCTTCCCTTGTTGAGTGTATTAAAGTAACATCTGATTATTAAAAATGTCTAATGGTCTAGGTTTATCAACTCGTCAATGCTTTGAAGCACTTTTGCAACTTCTTGAGCGAATATATGTCTAGTCAGGATGAACACTTGTACAAATACTACTTGAAAGACCTCAGAGCTAACCTTGCCGACTTCGAAAAATTCGAAGAAATGATTGAACAATCCATTGATATGGACAAAGCCAAGAGAGGAGAGTACATCATCAATCCTTCTTTTTCTCCCAAACTCGGTGAGCTCAACAGAAAGATCGAAGCCGCTAGACAGGAAATTGAAAAATTGAAGGAAACTGTTTCTGATGATCTTGGAATCGACGTTAAGTTAGTCGATAACAACACATACACTTTCGTCTTTGAAGTCAACAAGAAGGAAGGAGATGAAGCCTTCAGAAAGAGCAAAGTCAAGTATAAGACTATTTCCATCAAGAACAAGTCCATCTCATTCACTATGAATGACCTCCAAGACTTGGTCTCTGATTATAATGACTACACCAGCACATATATGGAAGAACAAAAGCAGGTCGTTAGCAAGATCTTGGAAATCGTTGCTACTTATTACCCTGCTATGGAAAAGGCCTCTTCCTTAATTTCTGAAATTGATGTCCTCTCTGCCTTTGCCCATGTCAGTTCCAATTCTCCTAATACTTACGTCAGACCCAAGTTTAGTACCAGTGGAAATTTGGTCCTCAAGGAAAGTAGACATCCTTGTTTAGCTATTATTGATAACAATCGTTGTGTTGCTAATGACTGTGAAATGTACAGAAATAAGTCTACTCTTCACATCATCACTGGACCAAACATGGGAGGTAAGAGTACTTACATTAGACAAGTTGCTATTTGTGTCTTCTTGGCTCATATTGGATGCTTTGTCCCTTGTAGCTATGCCGAAGTCCCCTTGATGGATGCTATTATTACCAGAGTTGGCGCTTCTGATATGCAACTGAAGGGTATTTCAACCTTCATGTCAGAAATGTTGGAGACCTCTTGTATGTTCAAGTCTGCTACTGAAAAGAGCTTGCTAATTGTTGATGAGCTTGGTAGAGGTACTTCTACTTCTGAAGGTTTTGGTATTTCATGGGCTGTTGCTGAACACATTGTTAAGAATATTAAGGCTTTCTGTCTATTTGCTACTCACTTCCATGAACTAACCACTATGGAAGGCCAAATTCCAGGAGTTAAGAATTTTTATGTTTCTGCTATCTCTAAGGATAACCAATTGATGATGCAATACAAGGTCAAGCCTGGTGCTGTTGATAGAAGTTATGGTATCTTTGTCGCAAAGATGCTCAAGTTCCCTGAACAAATTATAAAGGACGCTGAACAAAAAGCCAGAGAATTGGAAAGATTCGAGGAATTCAATCCTGAAAATCAAATTGACGAAGAAGAAGATGATGAGGAGAGAAAAGAAGCTAAGGAAAAGAAGGAGATGGATGTTGAAGAAAATGATTTGATTAGCTTCGCTAAGAGAGCAACCCTCCAAATGAAGCACAAGGTCTTGGCTATGGTCCATCAGGCTGTTGAGCAAGCCAAGAGTCTCCAAACTGCTGAGGAGAAGCGTGTACTATTGAAGAAGCTGGTCCAAGATATTAAAAATATGGAGTACGAAAGTTAAGTTTTTTGAATTTCATCGTAGTAATCAATTATGAGTGTTATGCATTCATATTCAGCCTGAATAAAATTCATACATCTGTGTTATTAGAGTGCATTTGAATTACAACTCTTGTCCATTTAATTACAAATCAGTATCAATAACAATGATGAGTAGATAAAGTAGAATTAGTGAATATCATGCTTACAATCCACAAAATGGAAGTGCTTATCATCTGCAATATTCTCTACTTGAATAGTAGTATGATAAATATTGAAAGCTCTTGAAATCTTAGTTGCCTTCTTGAGAATACATTGAGTCTCTTTTGTAGTCAGCAAGTGGGCCGACATAGCGAGCTTTCCAGCACTTAAGGACCAAACATGAAGATCATGAACGTCTATGACTCCTGGAACTTTGCTTAGTTCATCCTCAAACTTAGCCATATTCACTCCTTCAGGAGCTGCTTCCATGAGCACAAAGATACAGTCTTTGGCAACCTTGATGGTAGTGAACATTACGATTACGGAAAAGATATAGGTACAGATAGGATCAGCAAGTTTCAGATTAGGATCAAACCAAATGATTCCGGATGCAATCATGACTCCTATACTTTGAATAATATCACCTGTAGATTATCAAGAAATAGTGTTTAATATGTACCTAGAACATGAATAGCCGCCGCTCTAAGATTCAAATCAGTGTGGGTGTGGCTCTTATTCTTTGTTACCTTCTTTCTGGATTGAACATGCATAGCTGAGGATCTTTTAGCAATTTCGAAATTCTATAATTTATCTTTTTTCAGAATATAATGTTACATTTCTCTCCCCATTCTCCTTCGTACCTCTATCCTCTGTGTGAGATCTAGTAGGGCTAAAATCATCACAGGGACAACGAATATCTTCTTCTTTTATAATTACTGTATCAACATGATTTTCGTGCTCGACATCCTCTACCATGAGACCTGACTGAGGGCTGAACTCTTGCTCATTGTCATGTTTATGCTCTTCCTGACTGTGATCATCACTATGAGCTCGCTTTTCAAGATCGGGGCTATGCCCCTGTTCTTCCTCATCATGGCTATGACTTTGACTATGACTGCGCTCTTCATGACCTTGATCATGAAGATTATTTACTACATTAGAAGTTATAGGTTTAATTTGACTTTTTCTGACATGAGTTATATAAGGCGATCCAGAATGGTCATGCTTTCCATGACTATGGCCATGACTGTGACCGTGATCATGACCGTGGTCGTGACTATGCCCATGACCATGCCCATGCAGGACCTTAATCATCACTAAGTTAGCAAGCAGCCCAAAAGTAGCTGTTCCAAACATAATCTCCCCATCAATTTCTATGCTGTCAATTTCAATAATTCTAACTGTAGCAAAGTATATCAAGAATCCAGTAAGGCCCCAAATAAGCACTACACTTGCAAGAGCACCTATAACGCCTGCTCTGTGAAAACCATAGGAATGTCTGGTACTTGCTGGAAGTCCAGAGATGTATACAGATATCATTGAAATGACAAAACCGAGCACATCGGACAAAAGATGTGCCGCATCTGACAAAATAGCAATCGAACTGGCAAGTATTCCACCGACAACTTCGACAGCCATAAATGTCAAGCAAACTAAAAGAACACACATGAGTTTTTTCATCACAAATGATTTTGAAGAACCGTGTAAGTCGGATAACTTATAAGGTTCATCAAGGAGCTTGTCACTAAGCGATGTGTCCTCCTTTTTCTTGTCCATTTCTCTTAAGGATTCACAGAAATAAACTCTTAAAGATTAACTCAGATTAATTTCGACTTTCGAATTTTAGACTTTCAATTTAGACCCAACCCTCCCCATCTCGAATGTTTATATACTTATTATGCCACAATTCTTAATTGATCAAAGAACCTGATGATTCAAATCTTTGTAGTAGAGCAGACTGATAGAAGAATAGATGTTATTCTTTTTTTCCAAGACATTTCTTATTGAAAAAAATTGAAAAAATATTTGGTCAATTAGGTGGTTATCTAGGACTTTGTGGATCTTGAATTTTGGATAAAACTCGCTACCGACCAAAATTTATTGTTGACTTGAGACACCTTTATAAAGATAATAACAGACATTTATAGATGAACATTCTAAAGTTTACAAAAACATGCTGACAATATAGCAAAGTATAGTGAATTAATTGTTAGTCTTTAGAGCCTGTGTGGCTTTGAAGTTCCACTAAATTCTCTAAATCTCTTTGAAGTTGTGGTTCTTCTTGAGGCTGAATCTTCACGACCGCAGTTTCTGAAGATTTATGCATCTGAATGTCTTCTTTGTACTTACCACTCTTGCTGTGCACACTTCCTTCCTTACTTCTATTAGATTCATCTCCAAGGGCTTTCTTCAATGCATCAAAGAATCCCCCATCTTGTCCATCTTGTTCTTCGTTCTCTGTTATTTTGACCTCTTCTTTAAAAGAATCCTGGTGTTTAACTGATCCTGCTTCACTCTCATATTGTGCTAATTGGATCATTCTCTTAGTCTTGGCAGACTCAGTTCTCTTAATCTTCCTTCTTCTGGATGGAGTTATTCCCACATTTTCCGAAATACTCCCTTTTGCACTTTCTTTATCACTGGCAGCAATGCTTGATCTCAACTTTGCATCAATCATAATTGTTCTTCCAAGCATTTCGGATTTGTCTCGAGAGAACCCCAAGGATTTGACTTCTAACTGGTTCAATCTCTCTCTTCTTTTGGCTTTCAGTTGTTCTCTAGTCATAATTCTCTTGATTCTCTGGGTATTACGAGGTGTTCTGCAGGTATTCTTTAAGCGTGTCCATAGCTTTTTAAATTGACCAATCATCTCATCTCTCTCTTTTATTTGTATATAGATGATGAGAAATAGGTTAATCATAATTGTTGAGATCAGTAGAACGATAATAATCCACCCTATAATATCTCTTGGATTTGGCTTGACAATAATTTTGTAGATATAGAAGGAAGCACAAATGTGAGCCATTAGTAGGAATATCTCTGACATATTCGCAATAATATAAGTCATTTTGTCAAGATAAGGTCTATACTTGAACAGTATAGCGCAGTTAGCAATATAAAGCAAAAGCAAAATTGTTATTTGGACCTCAGGGACAGGCTGGAAGAAGGCAAGCATATACACTAGCAAATATTTTTTGATGTAAACTAAGAAATAATAATAAGCTCCAATCTTTTCTTTGAGGTTAAATCCTTCAAAGACTGCTGCAAACTTGCTAGCAAGCCTCTTTAGCTCTTTAAATTTCGCAGTCTTGACAGCAGTCATGCTAATCTTGTAGATATAGAATGTTATAATGAACATATAAATGATCCCTATAAAGCAAAGAGCGGCAGAGAGTTTGTTTATGATATTTATTGTTGAAATATTGTATAGCTGGATCATTACCGCTATTGTAATTGGGAGGGATAAGCCCTGATATCCTCGAATGAAAAAGTTAATGTCCATTAATTGCTCAATTTTGCCAAGCAATACAGCCATCTTTTGGAACTTTCCATAAAAAATTTTCCTCAAAACATTTATCGTGACACTAAGCAGCATAAGCAACAACTGGAATGTTAATATCTGCCCTCCATTAGCAAGAAAAGAAGCTGTTAACTCCTTGAAATCAAACCTATAAGGGGCTTCCTGATCAACTATAACATATTCAAAGCCTTCAACCAACGAATCTAGAATATCAGTCAAAGAAGTCCTGGTCCAATTTGGCAGCCAATCCAACTGAGTGAACATCACTTTGTCGAAGAATATTTCAACATGGATTGGATAAAGAGCATTGATATAGACCATAAGTGTAATGATCTGCAAGAGATCTAATAACCCAAAGACAGGTCCTAGTCGCCCTAGCAAAGTCATCGTAAAGAGCCCTGCTCCTCCTACAGCAATAGCTCCAGCTACCACACCAGTAACGACACCATCGACGACCTCTATTAATGTCTCAGAGTAAATTTTGACAGGAGGAAGCATGATTGTACCCATCAAGACAGTGAGCTGATTCTCTCTGAAATTAATAGTTAGTGGTATATCATCCTGTTGGTCTTCTTCAAAGGTCACATCAACTAAGAATCCACCTTTGTATTCAGGTGGTTTGGACTGAGCATCGAAATCTGTTTGGTATGTAAGATATGGTATCATATAGCTGAAATCCTGCTCTGCTCGCAAACTAAGTAATCCTGGAACTGTGATTTTTATTTGATGACCATTTCTTAACAATTTGACATATTCAACTTTCATGGCTAAACTATCATCGATATCTGACATGGTAATATCTAGAAAATTATTGGCATTATAGGTCTAATACCTTTGCATATTCTCTTATCCAAATCTTTAATTGAGCACTGCGCTTCTGGTATGCATTCCTTCCCCAAAGCTACATAATTTCTTTCACAGAGTAAACAGACAATATCTGATTTTGAGCTAGGATCTATTGCAGGATTTAACTCTTGAAATCCAGCACTTGTAATACAGTGTTCAGGTATTTCTAATTTTGAATCAATTTTTAAAATAGTATACTTGACTGTTCTGTTTCAATAGTCCCTCCTTGTATCACCACAAGATCATCTAACAAGAAGGAGTACTGTCCCACATCGTAGATCTTATGCTTAGTTCCGATAACAATTGAATAATCATCTTCATTCTCCGAAATGATTTTTCCATAAGACAGTGCTTCATAATGCCTTGTAGGCCAACCCAATGTTCCGTTATCATAAAAGACGCTTGTTTGAATCCAGGCAGTGTGTTGGTTATCACTGTATGAGTGGAGCACGACATGCATCCATTTGTCTAAACATAAGATAAATTAAACTATAATACTTGGATAGATTTTTCTTAAAACATTCTGGGTAGGATTCATTTGGTCATCACCAAATCTTTTAAGATCCAGTACGTTTAAAGCGTACAATGGTTCTTGGTTTGACTACAGTTTTATAATTAATTATAGCGATTCTACATTCACAAACGATAGCAGTTGGAATGTTTCGACAAATTCAATTGGAACAATCTTGACCCAGAATGATATCACATAATTAAGTCCCAGGGATTTTCTGATATTTGAAAGTTCTATGTAATTTTCCTGAATATTTATATTTCCTCTCTAATTTTATTGAATAGGAAAATTTGACAATTACCTCGCTGAAGATTGAAGGAATTGTTAGATGAGCTTTGTTATCTGAAAAATCCACAAGTTTATTATCAAGGTAAGGGGGAAGCATGAATCTTCGCAATAATTCTATTAAATTGTGACAACAGGATAGAAACTGATACTAGCTCCATATGGATTGAAATCCACCTTCAATCCAAAGAAAGACATAGGGTAATAATCTGATAGGTATGAGATCCTTTTTACATCTAAAACATTTGGTATAGTAAGATCTATCCTTGAATTGCTGGCTAGATAGGTGTTATTTGGATCACTGGGATTGTCAAAGTCTGCCAAATAGCAGGAGTGGTTCTTGGTTTGTGCAAAGATCCCATGTTGGTCATTTATCATCCCAAATCCTTCCCATCTTGGGAAATTGATTCCTTGATAAAAATAGACCCAGTTACTAATATCAACTTGCTACAGGTTAAAAGAGGGTTATGCATGTTTACCTTGATATCGGAATCACATTGCGCTGCTTTTCCATTGATGTAAAAGTAGAAGCGAATATGATCTCCCCCAACTCTTGTTGCGCTTAGCTGAAAGCTAACCAATTTTCACAAATTTCTTTAAATAGTTACTTGGTAGACTGTGCATCGAAGAATTGAGCAGTAGCTCCTACTCTATCAAGGCCCAAGATCCAAAACCCGATTCCAAATTTTCTTTCATCTAGTAGATAAGACACATTAAGACCGAGTATCACCCACGGTTAGAAAAAATGTATCAGAAGATCCTTGTTGGGTCCCTTCAACAACAGTAAATATATTTCGGGGCACCCAATCTGTGTAATAAGTATCCAGCAGCTGGCCTAGCCCATTGTGAATGATGAAATACTTATAAAACTATATCCCCATTGAAGCTGAGAAACCGCCAAGAGTAGAAAGAAGATTCCTAAGCATGAAGAAGTCATTTTTCCTTGTGAAAAGTGGAATAAATAAAAATCGAAGTATTATACAATATATTTAGAGTATCATAAATTTTATTTCTCTCTAATACAGTACTAACAATTCAACTTCAGCTTTGATAATTAGCTGATAATTTTCTTGAATTCATTAGGAATGAATATCATTTTAGAGTCACGATTTAATCCTGAAATTGTCACTAAGTAATGAAATCAAAATTTGCTTTGGCTAAAAAGGAATAAATGAGAAAGCGAAAATCATGATGAAAAAATATAGCTGTAAAAGAGCGTTTCACTATCTTCAAGCCATCGTAATTTAGCTGATTAGGATCAGATTCTGAATATATGTATTTTCAGATATTTCAATCTTTTAAATTTTTATTAATCCTGAGAAGCAACACATATGGGTAACCAACTTATAAAAAACACACATATTGACAAAGACCCCATTGGTAATGGAGGTGTTGGGGCTCAGTGGAAAATGTATAGTGGACATAGGTTGGATAGAGACAAAAGACCAGTCGGAATTTTCATGTATGATAAGAAGGCCCTCGCTAAAATGAGTACCAGTATAAAAGAGGAATATCTTCAAACCCTTAAGAAGGAACCACAAACCTTAGCTCGTTACAAACATCCAAATATCTTAAGCATTCTTGAGCCATTGATAGAAGACCCCAAAGCCATGGGTTATGTTACTGAACAAGTCATAGGATCACTATATAGCATGCTCGCAGCTCAGAGGACCGCTGATATTTTTCCTGGTGAGTTAGAGACCAAATTCCACTTATTGGATTTAATTGAAGCCCTCCAGTTTTTGCACAATGACGTAAAAACATGCCATCTTTCCATCAGTCCAGAAAATATCTACATCACTCCAGATGGAAAATGGAAAATAGCAGGACTTACCTTTGCCACTCAACTTGTACAAAATAGTACTGCTAACAGTCCTGTTGAATTTATGACTATGGGCGGAGATGTCAAATTAACTCCTAATTTGAAGTTCACTGCCCCAGAAGTGGCTGACTCTCCTTCTCAATGTACCTTCGCTTCAGATATGTTTTCGCTTGCCTGTCTGGTCTACACTATTTACAAAGTTGGAGCTGATAAAAATTGCTCAAATCCCTATTTGATAAATGTTAACTCAGTTCATGATCATCGTGAATTTGTTAAAAGAATTGACAGAGAGGACTTCTCCTGTATCCCTAGTGCCCTTAGACCCACAATAATAAGAATGTTGAATAATGATCCTAACATGAGAATAAGCATCAATGATTTTGCAAACAATGCCTTTTTCAAAGATCCCTTCATTCAAACAGTAAAGTGCTTAGAAAATCTGTATCAAAAAGATTTACCTCAACAACAAACCTTCTTAAGAGGATTGGCCAGAATTATTCTTAAATTTGAACCAAAATTCATAAAAACAAAGATTATTCCTCTTTTGAATGAATTAATGAAAAATGAACAACTCGCATCTAGCATATTACCAATTTACTTTGCCCTAATGGATTCTCCAGATTATCTCTCAAAACAAGACTTTACTACACTTATTTGGGGAGCCATTAAAGGCTTGGCAACTGGAAGAGAAATCCCTGCTCAGGCTTTATATCTCATGATTGAGCATACTGAAAAATTAATTGAATATGTTGAGATTAAAGAATTCCAATCCACCTTTGTTCCACTCCTAGGAAAATCATTCGAATGTGGAGTCCCTAAGATTCAAACTATTGCAATCAAAAGAGTTGAAGCCCTTTACCAGAAAATAGAGTATAATGTTCTCAAGAGCCAAATACTTCCTAGAATCTTGATCTTGTGTACCGACCCTAATATTGATGTGAGAAAAGTTGCTATCATTCTCTTGTCCAAGATCTATACTGTTTTTGATAAGCATATACTCAATGATCAGGTCTTGTCCACCCTTGAGAAAGTCAGAAAACTCAACAACAATTACAAAATCAACATGACTGTGCTATCAATCTTTGAAGGAATTTCTAAGAACATTGGAACAGATGTAATTATTACCTAAAGAAAAATAACATTTGGTAGGTTATTGCCAACAAGATTTTGATCTCCATGATTCCTTCTCTGGTCGACACTAAGCTTACTAAGGCTGAATACAGGGCATATCTTTCCACAGTTAAAGCTTTCCTACAGAGAATCGAGGAAGAACAGGAGAAAGTAATCTTTATTGAATGCAATTAATTGTTTAGCATTATCAAAATGTCCCTGAACAACCTTTGGAATTAGACAAAGATGAAGACGAAGAGAAGAAGCCCCAACAAGACCTTTTCCAAAAACAATCAGGTGGTGATTTTGATTTCCTTGAGAGCTTGGGAGTTTCAACTTCGACTGGTACTGAAATCAATTTCTCCGGATTTGAAACTGGAAACCAAGGTGTCAACTTTGGACAACTGCACTTTGGAACCCAGCAACAAACAAAAACTACAAATAATGCCTTTGATTTCAACTTTGGAGCGACTACAGGAACTACAACTACTAATACAAGCCAAAGCAATCAAGGATTTGGAGGATTTGATTCTTTATCAAAGCCAAATTCTGGTTCAACCTTCTCCAACAAATCCATTTCTGAAAAGCCAAATCCTATCAAAAAATTAGGTAATCCATTCACATCTCAAGACCCTATCAAGAAATCTAGCAGTGGTATTGACGCTTTTGACTTTGTTGGAAGTCCTACCACCAATCAACCACAAAAGACTAACTCTCAGGGAGGGTTTGATAGCTTCTCTGGTCTCAGTTTCAATTCAAGTCCTACTAAAGTGGTAAATCCAATAATCAACCAAACTAATAAGCAACCTACCAAATCAGCTTGGGACTTTGATATTGACAAGGAGCTTGAAAGCTTACCTCCAATTAATATGGGAACTAACTCCATTCAATCACCAAGCATGAATATGAATCAGCCCACGCAAGGTTCTTTCATGGGCAATACTTCAACTCAAAATCAATTCAATAATCCTAGTTTCGCTAATCAAGGAAAAATTGGTTGGGATGATTTGGATCTGGTTCTGGGCAGCAATACTGGAAATACCAATCCAATGAACCAAATGAATCAAGGTTTCAATAGCAACAACACTGGATTTAACAACCAAGGAATGGGTAATCAAAACTTCGGAAATACAGGCTTTGGAAATAACAACCAAGGTTTTAATAATATGAACTTTGGTAGTGGATTTGGTCAGCAAAATCAAAACATGCAATCGACTAATCCTTTCCAACAAAATAATTTCCAAGGATTTGGTAATCAGCAACAAGCCTCGGGACCAATGCAACTTAAACCTGCAAACAAGGCTAATCCTTTTGGTGCTGATGATGACTTTTTCAAAAATCTAAGCAATGACAATGTCAACAGAAATAAGAACAATGCATTTAATTTTATTGGTAAGCCTCAAAGTATGAACAACAACGACTTAATCTAGATAAAGAAAATAATTTAGTATGTACTATTACAATAGACTTTACATCAGCTAATTTGGTATCAAAATAAAGTTGGATATATCTTAAATTTATTTCTTGAAATGCAAAACCCAGAAGAAAATCTTCGCAATCTTCAGAAATACTTTGAAAAACCAAGTTTTGGTTTCGGTGATAACAAGTAGGCCCCTCATAGACCTCCAACTTACTAGTTAGTGAAATGCAGCCTGAAAATCAAAATCAGGCTGATCATGATCAATTGAATTCTTTGATTAATCAGTTAATGAATATGAGAGTGACTCAAAAGATTGTAGAAATTAAAAACACAGAAAACGAAGAAGTTGATGATATGAAATGGAAGACTGAGAAATTTGAGGCGTTGAGGTAAAACTTTTGAATTCTTGGAATATCCGCCAAGGAGGATGATGACACACGTGCAATGGACAAACACTCTAGCCAGCTTATTACTAATGAGGAGAGAGGAACGTCACCCTCAAAAAGACTCATTGCAGGCATTTCATATCAGAAAGATTGTAAAGGGAAATAAATTGCAAGATGAGAAAAGGAAAACTAAAAGATTCATCGATAAAAGATTGCATGTATATTTCCTCATAGATGCAATTGAGAAAATAGGTTTTACACGATATCAAAGACAAGCTGGCTCAAGCTAGAGAAAAATATAAAGCTGATATCGCTGTCAGCAAAAAAACCATCCAGGACCTTGAGAGCATTAGAAACTTTAGAGACTTTGACTATGAGGAAAATGCCAATTTCTTCAAACTACCTTCAAAGTCCTATCCCACAAAAAAGGGAAAGCATATTGTTGTTTACTTCTGTGCTCCAAGGAATTTCCCAGGTTGGATAAGTTTTCTCTTGTTTAATAGTAGATGTGTCTTTTTACAGAAGCTTGATTACTATCAATATAGTAAGGAATTACTGAAAAGAATTCTAATTTGTTAGACTCCAAAACAAGAACTTGATTATAATTTCTCAAGACTTGAGGAAGAAAAGATGAGTGATTTATACGGCAAGGCTCTAGTCATATCACTGGCTTGCAAGAAAGATAATAAAAAGAAAGCTTTAGTTTCTTTTGAGCTGTCAAAGATCAAGAAAAAGCATCTTGAAATTGAATTTAATCTTCTCAATATACAATTATTCAACTACCTCATGCAGATAATTCAGTTTGGCAAGCTACTTCCTTCAGAGGTAGCACATACAAAGAGCCTGATCGAAGTATGTTCATTTGTTATGTTTATACATCTCACTAGATTGAATGTGGAAATGGCCTGAGCTTTGAATTAATGTATCGTGAGAAAAACGGTCAAGAAGAATCCAGAGAAAGAAACAGCTATATTCTCTATGTAATCATTTCCAATTTTCAATTCATCGTTAGACAATTGTCTTATGGGCTGTTAATGAATCTGCTCCAAAGGACGTTAAAACAAACTTGAGAGAAATCTTTGGATTTTTAGGAAACTATATCAGAACCAAGAAGGTGAGTGATAACGCTAAGAGACTCAAAATATAGAAACTCAATAAGCTCAAAGAAATTATACCAGGATTTTTCTATCTTGAAGAATTCAATCCTAATAAACTTGAAGTTTTGTTTGAGGTAATAGTACAGTTTCTTCAGTAAAAATCAAGGTCTACTTTAATTATTCTCCTCATGTGAGCTTCATGGTTTACAAAAGAACAGCGGCCTCATCCAAGAAAAAATTCTTCCTGCTAAGAGGAAGTAAAGTTTTTATTATTCAAAGCAACATGGGTAAAGAGAAGGAAAATTTTATTGATGTTTAGGCTTTGTTACGGAGAGCACAATCGAGACCGTTTTCAAGGAGGAGTTAAAAGATTGTTTCTATGTTCATTTGAAAAAGCATAATTAAGTTTGTTCCATATGTATTATATACTTTGATCTTAGCAGTTAACCTATTTGTCTCTCAATAGTGTCACATCCATGTGTATTTTAGAAGACATTTGAGTTTAGAACTCACAAAAGAAAGAAACTTAAAGTAATACCAAATAAATTTTATTTACTTTTCGGGGTTACTTTGAAATAGTACAATTTACAGATTCGAACTTTTGGAGGACAAGACGTTTATGAAAAACTCCATTTTCCTACTAATTAGTTGAGATTTCATCTCAAGGACTTGCCAATCATCCAAACCACTAGATATTTATAGTTCAGATCATGTGCTAGTCCAAACACGGGCTTTTGAGATATGCGCTAAATTCAAAAAATAATTAATTAAAATTTTCTTTTAAATACTCTGAAGGAACCATGATTTCTAATAAGCAGATGGGATCTCAGGAGTCTTCAGAAAAAGATACTTACAAAGTGAGGTTCACATATAAAAATTTCTCCACGGTATAGAATTTCTTCCTTAGAAATAATTTCAAGATTGTTGATAAAGCACTCATTGATTTCCATTATCTCAGAGATAATTTCGGCATCAACCTATCTCCAGACAGAGATAGGAACCCTGTTGTGCTTGCTATTGATATAAAAGGAAATAAAGGTATGATATTGTTATATGACTTGAAATTTTAGAGATTATTGTCACAAAAAATTCTTTCACGACTCCAGTTTACCTAAAAGTAGCAGGAATTTAAATTGTAATAACTGAATAGTTACCTGGAGAAGATATGTGGAAAAGTCTTCTGGTTAGTGATGCCTTTGAGCTTCAAAATCAAGTTTCTCTTAAGATAGATAAATATGAGGTCAAGTTGGAAAAGGTCTTGATCAAGAAATCACCGAAAAAAGTTATAATGACCAATTCTACTCCCAAACAGCAATCTCTACTCAGGACAAACACAGTTACTGAAATTCCAAAGGAACCTGCATTCAACAAAGAAATTCAAAAAGAACCTGAAAGTAACTCTTCACCCTTTCCAATGGGATATGGAGTTAAACAAGAGCCCTCTCAGAATAGTAATAAGAGTACAAATTTATGGGACTATTTCGAAGGGATTCTTAATAGTGGAAAAAAGCCAGAACCTAAGAAGGTCGAAGTACCTTCAAATTCTTCATCAAATAAAGAAAATAATAAAGAAAATGCACAAAACTTCAATGTTCTTCAAAACAATAATATAAATCAAAATCAATCTAATTGGAAAAATTTCTCTGAACTACTCCCTATGGAATCTCAAGTGATCATCCCGAAAAGAAGAAATATTAAAGTGATCGAAGATCTTCCCTCAGATATCTTACAAGAAGAGGATAAGTGTTGGGAAAAGAAAAAGGTCAAAACGGAAGATGCTGATCACTTACAAGTTGAATCTCGCTTAAATAAAATCAAAATTGAATCACCAGTTCCTTCGAACAATTTCCTTAAAATTCCTCAGAATACAACAGGAAAAGAAAGTGTACAAATCGAAAACTATGAAGAAGAAAAGTCTACTAGTTATAATGATCTTTCTTCAGCAGAAGACTTCGAAGAAAAGAAAGTTGACCATACCCCAACCCAATTTGAAGATAAACCACAAACCAGCAAATTAAAAAGATTGAAAAAGATACTTGATGAGAAAAGAGAAGAAGCAGCCAAAAATTCGGTGACAAAAATTCAAAGTCAGCAATTAAAGCAAGAAAATCTTGAAACTTGTGCTATTTGCTTAAGTAATATTCTATCTTTCTTAACTAATCCATCTAGGTGATATTACAGAGTTTATAGGAAAGCTCGAAATTTGTATTCATAAATTTTGCTTCACTTGCATCAGAGATTGGTCGAACGTTACTAACGAATGCCCGTTATGTAAGGGAAGATTCGAAAAAATTGTCAAATGCACCTTACAAGGAGAAGTTGTTGAGTCTATTAAGGTGGAGTTTAAGAGACAAGTATATGAAGATAATCTCGAAGAGTTCATTGATGAAGGTAAACTGAAAGATGAATTAACTAATTCTGTAGAAGTGGATGAGTGTTGTTATGAATGCCAGAATGCTGATGATCCTGACGTTTTATTGATCTGTGATGGATGCGGATTCTATTGTTGTCATACATACTGTTGTGATCCTCCCCTTGAATCTGTTCCTCTTGAAGATTGGTTCTGCAAATTCTGCACAAGATCTCGTAGAAGAGGAGGAAGAAGAGGAAGAACCACTAACAACTCCTCAAATAGACAAACTAGAAACAATACAAGCAACACCACAAGAAGAACAAATTCTAGAACCTCCAGAAATACAAACAGTAATAGCAATTCCAATAGATATCAAGATACACAACCTTCTCTTTTAGAGAGACTATTTGCTGAAGCTGAAAATGGCTTTGGCTCTCCTGACCCATTCTTCAGACTATCAGAAGAAGAAATGATCCCTTATGATGATGACCACCTTGAAAACTTTGATGAAGAAGATACCAATACTCCTGTCAGAGCAAGAGGTAGAAGAAATATTGAGGAAAGTGAGGAAATATCTCCTGAGAAAGATTTAACAGGAAGGAGAAATAACAGAAATCAAAATTCGAGTAGAAGTAACACAAATACAAGTATATCAAACCGAGTAAATCGTCAAAATTCAACTACAGTATCTATTGATACCCTGAATAATTTTCGTTATCCTGTGAGAAACCATGTCCAGAGAGTCAATTCTTAATTAAAACATAAGAGGATATGTTTTTAACGCTTAACATAAACCTTAGTGCTGTAACTGTATCATACATATTTCATATTCTTTAAACTAGTTTGTTATATATGTGGCTTTCTCTGATACACAGTATCTTGAATGCAATCCACCTTTCCATACCCTACCTGGCTATCATAACAAAACCAATTTATAGCTGGTTCAGCATTTCTAGCAACAGCCTTTGTGAATTCTTGTGAAGTAACACTTCCAATCACAGAGTAGGTAGGACAATATTGAATACCATACATTCTGGCAAAACCCCTAAATGTTAAAATCAAGGACTTTTTAAGTACCTTAAAGTTTCTTCTGTTGTTTCATTTGACTTGAGGTTATTCTGTTGATATATGTCTTTTCCGATCTGAACAATCTTCTCGAGAACTTCTTCATTTGGATTGTAAGGATCATAGATAAGGCCCTGTTTTTCAGCTTGGTACATCATGTTTATGGCATAATAGATAGTTGTTTTATTCTTTTTGCTGGGAATTAGACAGTTTTCCAACGACTCGCAACTGAGTGTTACATCCTCAAATTCATTCTTTTCTTCTGCCTCGGTCTTTTTGTATTCTCCATCAACAAAGTTATATACTTCGGTCTTTGGCTTTACGGAAATGAAGGTGAAGTCTCTTCCGACATTCATCCAAGTGAATCCATAGAACCCACAGCAATTCAAGATATATAATGGCTTATTAAGCTTGGTTGCAATTTTGTCCCATAGGATCATAGCCTCAAAACTGGTGGTACTAACAGCTAGAACATCAAACTCATTCAATAAGGTGCCATTTTGCTCGACTACCTCTTTATACACTTCTTGTACTTTTAATAATGGCCTGCAGTCAATTTTTGAGTATGGGTTCATTTCATTGAATTTGGCCTTCAATACTTCCCCCTTATTTTTATTAAGGTCATGTGGACTTATCATAAAGTTGGTTTCTACATCATGTTCATTGACAATGGAATCATCAAAGATAGTAACATTGGCTCCATCCAGAATAATATTTTTCATAAATTCAGTGTTGATGCCATTTAAGGGAGTAATGGCCACCTTTGACTTCATAACTTTGAGGGCAACTTCTGCCGTCAAAGCTCTAATAGTTCTGTCATATCTTTCATCATGAAGTTGCTCTTCCTTCTCTTTTTCAAACTCCATTTTGTATTAAGATATTTATTTATTTGGATATTTTTTCAGAGATCATAAGGACAGTTTAAGATACTGAAACTTTAAAAAAGTTAAAGATATTGGAAATCATAGAGGAGGGCTGCCTATTTTCAATAAATCCAATGAAGTGTCCTTACTGAAACTAATTCCTCTACAATCAAAAACTTTCTTGTAGTTCAAATAACAGAATGCTAATGAGAACTGTCTGTTCTTGGAAATCAGATGCAAGATTATAGAAAATCTTCAAGTTTAGAATATTTCTCAAAATTAGAGTGAGCGGGTAAATTAGATAAATAAATAAATAAATAAAAACTGAAAAGAAATAATCAGAAGCATGTCACAGAAAGGTCAAAAAGGTACAATTACTCATCCTTTCTTTGAAAAATTTTTTAAAAAGACTTACATTCGTTCTTTTCAATAACTGATAAATCAGGCAAGAAAGTTTCAAAGAAGGAAGATAAAGCTGAAGAAGAAAAGATAGATCCCAACTTCAAGGGAGTCGATTTTCCAACTTTCGATGATTTTGTTGATGGTTTGGAAAGCTGGAAAGACGCCCTCAAGCCAGCATGGTCTCAAAAGTATTTTAAAGACATGTACGAATTTTTGAAGGAAGAATATAGAACCAAAAAAGTACTTTCTCATACCTAGATAATAATCTAAAGGTATATCCTCCCCCTGAATTGGTCTTTAATGCTTTCAAACTTACTCCTATCAATAAGATCAAGGTATCACATTTTCAAAAAATATTCTTCAATAAGTAGGTCGTAATCGTTGGTCAAGATCCTTACCATCAGCCTGGCCAAGCTATGGGTATGAACATGAAACAACTTTAAATAATTTCTCTTAGGCCTATGCTTCTCAGTTCCTAGAGGAGTCAAAGTTCCATCAAGCCTCCAAAATATTTATAAGAGCATCAGTACTGATCCTAAAATTTCAGGCTTCAAGATTCCAAAACATGGAGATCTCACTAAATGGGCTACCCAAGGAGTTTTCATGCTCAATACTATCCTTACTGTCGTAGATAGTTCACCTGATTCTCACAGAAAATGTGGTAAGCTGATCCATATTTCCAAATTTTGACCTCCAAGGCTGGGATAAGTTCACTGATTACGTAATTGAAGTCATTAACAAACAATGTGATAAAGTTGTTTTCTTGCTTTGGGGTGCTCCAGCTCAAAAGAAGGCCGCTAGTGTTAATGACCAAAAGTATTGAAAATTTTTTATTTTAATACAAAATCAGGCACTGTGTTCTGAAGACCAGCCATCCTTCAGGACTGTCAGTTAATAAGGGATTCTCTGAAGCATGTATCTTTTTTTGTTTAATTTACTAATTAAAAACAAGATCACTTTTCCAAGGTCAATGAGTATCTGAAGAAACATGGTTTGGAAGAAATTGATTGGACACTTGATCCTTAAATTTAGTAAGCCCTATAAGATTTTTGACTCTGAGATTATAATTTTTATCTGATCTCGTAAATATTCGTATAAAACAGATCTTAGACTTCTCTAACTTAACTATCTTACTTAATGAGCCATCTGATCGGTGTATTTGGCAGCGACGACGAAGACGACAAGCCTAAAAAATCATCCAACAAGGCATGTGTTAATGATTCACCATTATAATTATTAGAAAAATGGAAGGAAAGCTCCCATTAGCGAGGAGCAAAAACGGGATCAAGAACCCCGTGACATAAAATCTAAACCTCCACGGTTTGACGACGAGAGATTACCTAGTCCACAAAAAGAATTATCTAAAAAAGATTCGTAAGAAAAAGTTTTTCGCGCGCTGCAACACTCATAGGACAAATGGGGGGTATCCTGAAAAAAAGGAGAAACGCAGGAGAAAGAGAGATCGAAAGAGGCATGGGCATTCCGGAGGTCAAGAAGAGAATAAGGAAAATGGTGAAGGCAATGAGAGCACTGAAGAAAGAAATTCACCTCTCATTAAGCCAGAAAAGCCAACCCTTATCAAAACTCTTAACTTCGGTAGAGTCTTTATCATAATTCATAACATTCCTAGACCAGAAGGAATGCGAGATCACTCTTGAGACTTTCTTGCAAGAAGAATACGACAACTATCAAACCAAGCCTTCAGAGTTAATAGAAAAACTAAATAAAGAGGATGATTACGGCAACACAGAATATAAGCTCAAACTAGTAAATCCTCCTCCAGAAAGAATTCAACATCTCACAACTCAAATGAAGTTCAGACTCCAAGAAGGCCATGGTGAAGCAAAATATGAAATCGGTGTTGAAGATGATGGTACCCCGACAGGATTGAATAAAGAAGAAATGTTCTGTTCATTGAGTAATAGTGATTAATTCTCGGTCTTATCAACAAGGAACTTTATGCACAATGGCATCTAATCTTAAAGCAGATCTTATCATCTTAAAGATGAGAGATGGATATCAGGGAAAGACAGCCGAGGTATTGGTCAGGTCCAATCAAAAGGAAGGAATCAAGCTTGATATCAAGATTATGTTACTTGGTGATAAGCAGAGTGGAAAGTCAACACTTGTAAAAATTAGTTATAAAGAATGTTAACATTTAGATTGGTGTCCTTACATCAGGACAAAATGATAACGGAAAGGGTTCTGCAAGAATGTTCGTCCATGTGCATAAGCATGAAGTCCTGTCTGGAGAAACATCTTCACTATCGCATCATGTATATTTTAAGGCACATTTGAATCAATTTCTAGATTTTGGGCTTTGATAGTCAGGGCAATGTGACTAACCACTCTGACTACGGGCATCCATCATGGGAACAAATTGTTGACTCTAGCACAAAAGTCTTGACTTTCTTAGATGTTGGTGGACATGAAAAGTATACAACCAAAATTATCTCTGGCTTGTGTTCTCTATACCCAGACTATGCTTTAATTGTTGTTTCAGCTACCAAAGGAGTAACTTCTACTGCTGAACAACACATTAAACTAGCTGTGGTATTTGAGGTTCCTATTATTGTTGTTATCACCCACATTGACCTTGTTAATGAAGGAGAGGTATACTCCATAAGAGACGATGTAAGGAGTTTTCTAGAAGAGCTAAATTTTAGATCGAAAAATCAATAAGAAAATTCTCAGAAGATAAATATTTAAGTGTTTGCGTTGCTAATAACGAAGAAGATAATGTAATACTAAGCAGAACCCTGAAGGAGAGTCTAGTTGTTCCAGTTTTTATGGTATATTATTAATCTAGTTTTTTTAATGTAAAGGTTTCTAATGTTCAGGGCACTGGTTTAAATCTATTTAAAAGTTTTCTCAATCTGCTTCCTGTAAATAATCCACTTAGTGCCAATGCCCACCTTCATACTGAAGTAAGAAAATTAATCTCAGATTTTGATCCTCTAGTTTTATATTCATACTATTTTTAACAAATCAAATAATATCATTCTCGGAGGGACAGTTATCAAAGGATTTATCAAGAAACATCAAATTCTCTTCCTGGGACCAGACGAAAAAGGCAAGTTTAGACATGTAGAAGTCGCAAATATTCGATGCAATAAAGTCCCAGTCAAATGTGCTTACTGCGGTCAGAGTTGTACTATAGAAATTAAGCTTGGTAAATTTGCCCAGCAATGGCTGGATTCCAGCAAGGACACTATTAGAAGAGGTATAGACCTTTATCAAATTCAGTAATGTCAATAGGAATGGTCTTGGTTGATGCTAAGTCTAATCCTAGAGCAGCTCTAGAATTTACTGCTGATATTTCTTTATTCGAAGATAAGGCATCTAGTGCAGTAATTTGGGAAAATTATGAACCTGTTGTTACCTCCCAAACAACTCACCAGGTTTGTATAATCAAATTCGATGGAATGCAGGCAGAAGAAATTAAGGAAGAGGACTTGAATAAGCTGAAGGAAATAACTGACAATCTCGGATATAAGAAGGCTAAGAAACCCAGAAAGAATAGAAGTAGAGAGCCCAGCTTGCCAAAGCTTGTCTTGGGAAAGCAAAAATCCAAGTCTCAAGACTTTAAGGATGCTCCTCCAATTAAACCCGAGGATGTGGACTCTGATAGCATGATTTCCCCCAACAAGAAAGGTACTAGTTTCTCTAGAAGAAAGATTGCAACAATGTTTATGAGTACTCATGAAATAATGAACCAAAACGGGCTAGCACTTGAGCAAACAAAGAGTGAAGATGGAAAGCCAAGAGATGACTCTCTCGTGAAGGCATTGAATTTAGCTCAAAATCCTAAATTGAGCTTCCAGGAAAAAATTAAGAATATAAAGAAGTCGATTTATATGTATACAGATGATTTTGCTCCAAGAAAGAAGAGTACCAAGCTAAGATTTATTAGCATCAAACCAGCTGAGACTGTAGAGCTCAGATTCCAGTTTAGATACCACCCTGAATATATTACAAAGGGGCAGAGAATCATAATAAATGATTCAACAATGAAGGCCATTGGAACGATCAAAGATATTGTTTATTGTAATCCAGAGACATAAGACTTTTTGGCTAAATAATTTGTTGATATTATTAAATATTAGACTCTAGTTCTTTCGGTCTAGTTAAATCATAGAAAAGTCTTTTTTATATAGAGATATTTATTTAGAGACTCTTAAGCTTACTAATAGATTTCTTGGCAGCATCATCCAAGTCAGTGGCAACAGTGATACTGTAGGTGGGGTTTTCCTTGCTCCAAGCTTCAAGCATTTCTCTGGCCTTGGCAGCGTTAGTTCCGCTCAATCTGACGACCAAGGGGTGCTTGACTCCGACGATTTGAGCAGCCTTAGTAATACCTTCGGCAATCATAGCACAGTTAACGATACCACCAAAGATGTTAATCAAGATGCATTTGACGCTTGGGTGTTGCATTAAGATTTCGAAAGCGAGCTTGACTTGATCAACGCTAGCACCACCACCGACATCCAAGAAGTTAGCAGGGCTTCCTCCGTGGAGCTTAATGACGTCCATGGTAGCCATGGCCAAACCAGCACCGTTAACCATGCAACCAATGTTACCGTCGAGGGCGACGTAGTTCAATCCAGCTTCCAAAGCCTTTTCTTCATTGGGGTCAACTTCTTCAGAGGCAACGGAGTTCTTCTTGAGCTTGACGAGTTCTTGTTGACGGAATTTAGCGTTGTCATCGATGTTAATCTTGGCATCAACACACCAGATCTTGCCTTGAGGGTCAGTAGCCCAAGGATTAATTTCGACTTGGGTGGCATCCAAGGAAGTGAACATCTTGTATAAGTTGAGGAGTTGTTCAGCGGCATCTTCCAATTGGTTGTCGTTGAACTTGAGCTTCTTGGCGATCTTGATAGCATCTTCTTTAAGTAATCCTTGATTGATGTCAATAGGGTGAACAAAGATAGCATCAGGGTTAGTCTTGGCGACTTCTTCGATTTCGACACCTCCTTCAGTTGAGGCGACGATGGCGGGCTTTTGGTAGTTTCTATCCAAAATGAAAGCAAGGTAAATTTGTCTGTCAATATCAACTCCTTCATGGACAAGAACAGCATTGACCTTTAAACCTAGGAATTTTAATGCACCATGGACTTCCTTTTACCATTCTTGGTAGTTTGGTGGGTGATCAAGTTGTATCCGATCATTTGTTTAGCGAAATCTCTAACTTCTTCGGGCTTTTTGCAGATTTTAACTCCTCCTTGAAGTCCACTGGTAAGTTTACCTATCAGGTTAGTCGAAATAACGAAATGCTTCACCCTTTCCTCTACCACCGGCATGGACTTGAGCCTTGAGGATAAGTCCTCCAGTAGGGTCCAACTTTTGGGCAACTTTGTAGGCTTCTTCAGGATTAAGGGCAATCTCTCCCTTTTGGACTCTGACTCCGAATTTTCTCATGATGTCTTTGGATTGATATTCATGGAGATCAAAGAATCTCTTAGAAGAGTAGTTTATGTTCTTAAGATTTTTGAAGCTGTTGGATAAGATCTTGCTGAACATCTTGATTAAATAAATTCTTATAATTCCTAATAGATCGCTAAAATCCAGGGCTTGATTAATTTATTTGTAAATCCGTCTTTGACTCAACCGATTTTTCGTTGCCGTTTCAACAGCATACCTCTGTTAAAACCCATCCTTGGAACGACAGGCAGAAAAAGGATTCTTTTTCTAGAATGGCAAGATAATCAAGTTCTAGACTTATTATTCTGATTTGCTAGTTTAATTCTAGATTTATTTCTCTAAAGGTTCCCTTACAGCTCTTTTAACAAAGATTCTTCTGAGTTATATTTTTCTGGGCCTGTTAACATAATTACCCATCTCCAATGCATTTTAGGAATTTTCGTCAGGCATTAATTTTAATGGAGAATAACCTGTTTGTTTTCCAATTAGTTTTCATTTTGATTTGAGGAACCTACACAAACATTCTACGAGCTACGAGACTTTGATACTTGGTCTTATATTAATTAAACAATAATGCAAAGTAGATCATAAGACATCATGCGTATCAATGGAAATTAAAAAAAGCCAAAAAAAAAAAAAAAAAGATAAATCACTTCATTTGATCGAGGATTTCATGAGTTGAAATAAAGCTTACCTCAACCATTTTTTTATTAGTTTCTTCATCAATCATGAAACTGATCTCCTCTCCGAAATGAGGTTGCTTCCCTCCAGGAGACTTGGCAACAGGCGATTTATCTTTATCGAGGAAATCGACTCTAATATTATTATCCTTTAATATTATCTCTTGATCATCAAATAGTCTTGTTTCCTTCCTCTCTTTCTTAATACGAGCTGCCTTATGAGTCTTAGGATCTTGAGGCTCAAAGATCAGCTTCTTTCTCTCAGAGACATAGTCCAACGGATTACTAACTGAGCGAGTTAGCTTAAATGTAGGATGCTGAGGTGCATTATTTTTTGGCCCAAATTCAAGTCTCTTCAGAACCTGTTTGGCTATTGAAGACTTGTTGATGTTGGTATTCACGTACAGGTCCTTCGCTAAATTAAGTAAATAAATCTTGCATTGTTCTTTGGAGAATTGGAAAACATTGTCAGATTGAGGATTTCCTAAACCTCCATTAGGGCCGCCTGCAACATCTTCGTCGGCTTCCAAGATACTCACATTAACCTGCTTGCCATTCTCTTCTTCCATTTTCTTGATTTCTTTAATTAGCTGATCTGGGTTGGTATCAATATCAATATTGAATTTTTCTTTGAGCTTAATTGCATTCTCGAATTTCGTAATATTAGTAAAGTTGGCTTGGCTTCTATTCCAAGTACGACGGTTTGCAATCAAATCAATGTATTTATGATAGAACTCCTTATAGAATTCTAAAGTGTAGAAGATCTTTTGCCACTTCTCTTCATATCTTTTGTTTGACTTGATCAAGATATCATTAGTAGCAGAAAGTTGCATGTTCTGTCTTTGGAGATTAGCTATCTCGTCTGAAAGTAATTTATTGTTAATTATTTCATAAGAGAGCCTCTTTCTAGTCATTTCAAGTTCACTTTCAAGGCTAATAGTTTAAGTTAATTAATAAATGAACTACTTTTGAAGCTTATCGTATAACTTGGGATCAACCGCTTGATTTTGAGCTGGAGGATGATGCTCTCCAATTTTCTTGGCATTCAATTCTTGAATTTTCTTCGCCTTGCTCAAATCAAGCTTCGGCACAGGAGCTTTTCCCATATGGGGTTTATGATTTTCTACTTTATCAGGAATATGTGGTGAAGGCATTGGAGAGTTATCATCATCATAACCAAACACAGGAGGAACTGGAATATTATGAGAGAGAGAGAATTATATCATTACTAAAGTCAGCTGAGTTATTCAATGCTTCTGGATTCAAAAATCCTCCAAACTTAGGAGGAAGATTGAGTGGGCTAGAGAGTGTTGCCTTAATTTTGGAGAGCTCATTTGTCAGGGTCTAAAGAGTCATGTAACAAGGAAGTCAATTATACGAAATTCAAAGTTGCAAGTTCTTGTTTTTCCGCTTGAACTTTATTTAATTCCTTTGAAACCTTTGCCAACATAGCATTTACAGCATCTAACTCGTTGTGTAACTTCAGGTTTTGCTCACTTGGATTTAAAACCTAAATTGATTATCTAAAGAACTAATTACGATACTTCTCTATATTTTATTACGACCCCATCTTGTTCTGGAATCGGCTTAATCTTTTCTAATTCTTGGATTGTATATTCCTTGTCCTGGAGCAATTTCCTCAACTCATTAATCTTTTCTTCTAATTCCGCAACTGTCTCGGCCTCATGTCTTTGGGCTTCTTCACAAATTTGCTCACTAATTAGGGCCTGTCGATATTATAAGAATCTAATGTTTGGTTACTTTGCTTTGTGCAATATTTCTTTCCTTTTTGACCTTATCAATTATCTCTAAAAATTTCATATTCTCTTCTTGGAGTTCCTTGACTAGTAGTTGTAAATTTTTAGTATCTTTTGTAGTAGAATCATCTATGGTAGTAGAAGTTGTATCATTTTGGGTTATGCTCTTTTTATTTTGGTTAGATTGATTTGCTGTTGTTATTTTTAGAGCTTCTTTGTTAATCCTGATAATCTGTTCAAGATCCTGGATATGATCTTGCAATTGCTTAATCTCCTGTTGGAGGAATATAATCTTTGTTGACTGCCTAGTGTTTTGAAACTCTAAGGGATCAGTTTGCAAAATAAAGTCGTTCATTTTTCCTTAGATACGATTTAAATATCACTTTAATTAACATTTCTTTCTTAATACTGAAACAACGAGGTTCTCGATACTCTTAAGTATATGTAGGTACGAAAATGCCTTGAATGGAAATTACAAGTTCTTAATGATAAGATTGTCCAACTTATTGACTTCAATAGCAAATCTTCTAATACCATCACCTAACTTTTCATAAGCAGCGGCATCTTCTACTCGTATTAGGAACAACAAATTATATCATTACCGTTAAGAAGCCATCTGAAGGTCTTCTCATCGGGGATTTCAATCTTCTTGTATTGGTAGTTCTTGACATCTTCGAGCTTGCACTTTCTGGGAACTTCAACATCTTTCATGGCTTGTAATTCATCAAGGACAGCAGGTCCAATAGTGTGTCTATCGCAACCAGCGAGTTCGAGAACTTCAGCAGCTCTTCTGCAGTTGGCAACGAGAATAGCAGTCTTCAAGTTGAAGTACTTGAAGTATCTCCAGACATCGGCAACCTTCAAGAGACCAGGATGCTCTTCAATTGAGTATTCCTTTTTGGTGTTAAGGACATACCAATCAAGGATTCTAGCAACGTAGGGGGAGATCATGGTAGCGCCAGCATCGGCAGAGGCAACAGCTTGGGCGAAAGAGAACATGAGAGTCATGTTACAGTGAATTCCTTCACTTTCCAAACTAACAGTAGTCAAATTAAATGAAGATTTTATTCTTACACTCTAGCAACTTGGATACCCTCCCAAGTAGCAGGAACTTTGATCATGAATCTGTCTCTAGCAACTCCAGCGACTTCGTAATGCTTGGCCATTCGTCTGGCAGAAGCTAGCATGGTTTCATAATCATAAGCATAGCGAGGGTCAAGTTGAGTGGAAACCCAGCCGGGGATAATTTTGACAATTTCAACACCGAAACTGACAGCTAACCATTCATAAACGAATAAGAGGAAGTTTTTTTTATCAGCTTCAGAAAGGCTTTCGAACTTGAAATTAGAGGCATCTTGGGGTTTGCCGAGATCTTGGTGAGCATTAGCGAAGTTATGGAAATGGGTCTTTGCGAATTCAATGGCACCTTTAAGGTGTTCACTATATTCAGGTAATTCAGCAGCTTGAAGGATCAAAAATGGGTTAGTGGTAACATCTTGAGCATTGTATTTGCCAATGATTTTATATTGAGCAGTATCAGCAACAATAACAGAGTGCTATGAACAATAAATATGTATGATAGCAGTTTCTTTACCTCTCTAAGTCCTTCAAGAGCATTTTCGTACTTCTTTCCTTCCATCTTAACTGGATCTAAAATTAGGAGTTTATAATTTATTATGAATTCAGTATCGTACGCCAATTTGTATCTTAGAATTTCAATGTTTTAGGATTAATTGATCACACTGTTGAACATTTGATTGTTATATTTACAACTTCTTGAACCCTAAGAAGTCAATGCAGGTAATCTAGCCTGATGTTATATAGATTGTTCATACTATAAAAATCCAAATACAAATTTTGGCCCTGCGGTTTTTACTATTTAGTTCTGATTTGATAACAACCAAAATTTTAAAGAAAAATATCATATTTATGTATGTTAAGAACCTATTTTCACATTAGTCACATCCGAGACCACGATCAACCTAGTTTTCCTATGAGTATTTTATTATAAGGCATGATATTCTCTGAACTTCTTTGTTCAAAGTTCATAAATTTATTCTTAAATCTCAGAGTGACATCAAAATGAACTTCGTTCGTCAAAAATTGTGTAAGCTTTCTACACTTAAAGTGTTGAGACAAGGAACTTCATTTAAGTCTCGTCTGAATACAAGAAACTTGATCAGGACTAATTTCCTCTCTCCTAGACAAATTGACTCTCTTTTTTACTTACCTAAAAATTATTTTTCCAAAACTATAACCATGGATGAGATGTATGATGATACTAAGCCTGAAAAGGTGCTTATCAGTAATCCAACCTCTCCTCCAGCCACTCGTAAAATTCTGAGGGATTTGAATATAAGTTCACCAAAAACAATTTATGAATTCAGGGAACTGATTGGAGCAAGTGAGGAAGAAATGAGAAACAGTTTACTCTCTCTGGGAATACAATACAAGGAAAATCACAAACTGAAAATGGAAGAAATGGAAATTCTCGCCTTCGAATATGATTGCATAATTGTACCCGAAAATGCTAGAACGGATATTCCCTTGAGACCACCAATCATGACCATCATGGGACATGTCGACCATGGAAAGACAACATTACTTGATTGTTTAAGAAATTCTAATATCGCAGAAGGCGAATTTGGAGGAATTACTCAAAAAATTGGTGCATTCATGGTCAAAACTTCAGAAGGAAAGAATATTACTTTCATTGATACACCTGGTCACGAGGCCTTTTCGAATATGAGAAAGAGAGGATCTCTTTGTACAGATATGGTTATCTTGGTTGTCTCAGCCATTGATGGATGCCAACCTCAAGTAATTTAAGAAAAGTCGAGAGATAAATTTTTAGACCTTTGAAGCTATTGAACATGCTAGAAGAGCCGGAGTTCCTATTATCGTTGCTGTAAACAAGATTGATAAAGGAGGAAACCCCGAAGAAGTTGAACAAGAATTATTTGATTACGGACTTAATATTGAACCTTTTGGAGGAAATGTTCCTGTAGATTTCTTTAAATCAATTGTTAATGGAATAGGTCATCCACATTAGTGCCAAGTTCAAGAAGAATATTGATCTTCTTGAAGAACTAATTTTGTTCGAGGCAGAGTTAATGGAACTGAAAGCAGTAAAAGATATTTAGAATTATTTGAGTGTAAAGGATCCAAATGCACCTGCTGAAGGCATGATCTTAGAATCGAAAAAATCTAGTGAAAACGAAGCCAAAGCTTGCACAGTCATTGTTCAAAAGGGAACACTTAAAGTAATTTTATAAGAATATTCTTTGATTTCTGCTAGGTTGGAGACTACGTTGTTGCTGGAACACATTACGGAAGAGTCAGAACAATTAAAGATGATAGAGGTCACTCACTCAAGGAAGCAGGACCTTCTTATGCTGTAGAAGTCATTGGTCTCAAAGAATTACCAGACAATGGAGATGTTTTCTTTGCTGTATCCGATGAAAACAAGGCCAGAATTATTGCCAATAGAAGACAAATGAGAAAAGAAGCTCTTGAAAAGAGTGACCAAGAATATGGAGTTAAAGGCACAAAGATCAAGTTCAAGTACATCTCTTAGTTAGCTGTTCTTATTTTCTAGGAACTCAAGAGAAAGAAGGGCTTTCCATTCTGGAAAAAAAGAAGTCGTGTTGGAGAAATTAAGTGAACAAGAAGCCCTCTTATTAGAGGTAATGTTCCATTTATTATTTTCTTATATGATTAGAAAATTGGAGCTTTGAGAGAACAAGGAGAAGATGAAAGCAAGGTCAAGGAATTAGAGGAGGAATTGGAAGCACATAAGCTCTATGTTAGAGAAATGGTTGATATTAATCATGACGATTCCATTATCCATTTGATTGTCAAAGCACAAGATAAGGGAACACTTGAGACCTTGATTGAGCAAATTAACAAGGTTGCTGCTACTCAACAAGATTTTATGATAAATATTTTGTCAACTTCTGTTGGTAATGTCACAGAAAATGAAATCAGAGATGCTAAACACTTCAAAGCTACTATTTTGGGCATGGATATTAAGTGCCCAAGTGAACTTGAGACACTGGCCAGAATGGAAAAGATTCCAATTAAGACTTTCAAACTAATTTATGATGTCCTGGATGAGATAAAAGCTCTTGCCCAAAGAGGTGGTGTTGGAAAGCCAATTGAAGAAATCATAGTAAAGGGAGCTGCTAACATTAAGCAAGTGTTTGAAGTGAAAGTTAAAAATGGTAATTTCCAATAAAGATAGGTCTAAAATATTAGGTATAAAAAGAGTTGCAGGAATGAATGTAACTAAAGGAAATCTCAACAAAAAGGCTAAATATAGAGTTCTTAGAGGAAATAAGGTCATCGCTGAAGGCTTGACTCTCTCTACTTTAAAGCATCATAAAGATGAAGTCAATGAAATTAAAAAAGGGCAAGACTGTGGACTTAGTTTCTTTGATTTTGATGAATTTAAAGAGGGTGATGTTGTTGAAGCCTACGAAGTAAAAGTAATTAAGACACAAAGAATTGGAGTCATAAGGGGTATAAATTAATACTGAGCACTCATAGCTTGCAGCCACATTCAATATTTTTTGAAGCTAGAAAAAGTTTCTTCTCTTCAGATAGTAAATTTTTAAAATTTCATTTTTGATAGAGTTAGGGTTATTCTAGTCCTATCAGACCCAACACTTTAGATCTTAAACCAGAGGAAGCCGGAGTTATTGAACAACAGAAGCGTTAATCCTCTAGTCAAAATGTTCATAGAGCAAAATTGATTCTTATTAGTA